>TARA_R110000868_G_scaffold411459_1_pt1 | contig 165474 bp, 128 predicted proteins | sample TARA_R110000868 | Tara Oceans TARA_R110000868 (sample SAMEA4397489) | marine metagenome | biome: Polar Biome; feature: [SRF] surface water layer (ENVO:00010504); material: water (ENVO:00002006), including particulate matter (ENVO:01000060) such as... | depth 5 m
TTGAAACACACTGATCTGAAGTAAGTGCCATTAGGCTAACGCCCTTCGGCTAATAGCGAATGACTTGCTGTCGCCAGCGGGGAGCAGGGAACGCCAACTGACAAAGTTCTTAAAAAAAATTAGCCGCACGGCGTTAGCCGCGGTTTGAACCAATCCTGGTGAGCGTCACTTTCCTGCGAATTACCCTCGAATCAATTAAAAAATGATGCCTAAAAATCGCGAACTTCTTCACCGCCCGCAGGTGTGCTTAATGCTTTCAGGACAGCGGGATCTGTGAGTTCTGAAAGAAACTGCACATGCCCATCTCCGAACAGGACGTGTTTACCTCCCGCGTAGGGGGTGTTTTTTCCGGGGGCAAACATTTGAGCGGGGTTGGTGAGATTCGTGGGATCGCCCCAGGCTTTGAAGTCTTCGCCCGCTTCAACTGCAAAGATGGTATTTGACACCCCGTCACCGATTTCACTGATACGTTTTCCCTGGTTCGGTTGTAAAACCAGTTCGTTTCCCTGGTAACTGCTCAGCGCATAACCAGCGGGGGAGACCGTTTCCTGAATTTTGGGATTATGATAGACATTGATTGACTGTTGAAACGGACGCTGATTGGCGGGGTCATCCCAGGCTTTGTTAAAATCGATCTGTTGATGCAGATTCCATTGCTCGAGATAGGGCAGCAATGCAGTCAGCCAACTGTGGCCGGGCTGACCATCCGCTGTTTCGATGGAGCCGGCGGGGAGCAGATCATGGCGGTCGTGATAGAGATGGAACGCCAGTCCGATCTGTTTCAGATTGTTTTTTGAAGTACTCCGCCTTGCCGCATCTCTCGACTGCTCAACCGGAGGGAGGACAGCAGGTACGATGATAAGTCCCAGCAGGAGGATACCCCCTGTGAGTGCCGTGTAATACAGGAAGGAACTCTGTTCGGCATTATGGTTGTCCGGTTTATCTGGTCCGAAGTTCATCAGTCACTCCCGGGCGCAGACTGATCTTGCAAAGGTTGATTGTCTTGCATGTGCCGTTTTTGCTCTGCCTCTTGTGCATGGTAATTCTGTAACGCGATTCCAATTTGTTTCAGATTTTGTTTTATATTTTCACGTTGAGTAGCTTTGCGCGCTTCACCGATTCCAGTCCTGATGAAGATGGTGAGAACAACGAGGCTATACAAGGCAATCACGACAATCAACATGATGATCACGAAACGGGGGACGCTCATTTTCTGTCGTGCTGGTTGAGAGCGATTGAAGTCCTCTTCAGATATATGACCGCCGTCAGGCATAGAATTTGTCTCTTTTTCGTGTGAAAATCAGATTCGTAGAATTATAAATCGCATTTGGCTTCTCCCCCATCGGGGGTGCTGAGGTCTTTCAGGATTTGTGAGTCAATTTTATTTGAGACAAATTGCACGCGACCATCGCTGAAGAGGATGAGATTACCGCCGGGCAGCAGCGTTTTCTTGTCGGGACCAATGATATCAGCGGGCCTGGCAAGATTGGTGGGATCTCCCCAGGCTTTGAAGTCATTTCCTCGATCGACCGCCATAATCGTGTTTGACGCGCCATCGGTGATCTGACTGAGCGGCATCCCCTGATTCTGTTTGAGCAGAAGTTCGTTCCCCACATAATGCGACAGGGCATATCCCTCAGGCGAGATTTTTTCTTCACTCCAGGGTACGACATAACTCCGGACTATTTGTTGAAAGTGCTGTTGATTGACCGGATCGTTCCAGGGTTTCTCAAAATTGATTTGCTCAAACAGCCCAGACTGATCCATAAAGGGGAGAAGGGAGGTCTGCCAACTGTGCTGTGGAGTTCCATTGGGGGCTACTGTTGCCCCCGGTGGGAACGTCTGGTTCTCTTCATGATAGAAGGCCAAGGCTAAGCCCATTTGCTTCAAATTGCTTTTCGAAACAGCCCGACGGGCGAGATTGCGTTTATGAATTTCCATCTTTTCGAAAACGGGAGTGAACAGGAAAATCATTAAGCCAACTGCAAACAGGCATCCAGCCAGGATGATGAAAAAGGTACTGGCAGAAGGTGTGAAGTTGTCAGGCTTCGCTGGCTGGACCAGGGTCTGTTGGGAATTAGTATTCATCGATTCGTTCGCCTCCGTTTGGTGTACTCAAAGCTTTCAACACGGCAGGATCAATATTCTCTGACACAAAACGGACGCTGCCATCTCCCATCAGTACCTGGTTTCCGCCTGTAGTGGAAGACCGGTTGGGGCGACCGATGCGATCCGCCGGGACAGCGAAATTCGTGGGATCTCCCCAGGGTTTGAAGTTTTCTCCCACTTCAAAGGCCATGATCGTATTGGCCAGACCATCGTTGACCTCGCGAAATCTGGCGCCTCGATTGGGGCCCATCAACAACTCATTTCCCATATAATGGGAGAGCGGCAATCCTTCCGGGGAGACCTTTTCTTCGATATTCGGGTTCAGGTAGAAAGGCATCTCCTTTGTGAAAATGTCCTGGTTAGTATGATGGTTCCAGGCGTAGTGGAAGTTGATCTGATTGTAGAGAGGGGCCTCATCGATGAAAGGGAGAATAAACGTTTCCCAGCTTTGCGATGGTGCGCCGTCAATCGTTAAGGTTCCACCCGGCGGTAAAACTCTATGGGTTTCATGATAGTTATGCATCGCCAGGCCAATTTGCTTCAGATTGTTTTTTGATTGTGATCGCCGTGCCGCTTCACGTGCCTGCTGCACTGCCGGCAGGAGTAAAGCAAGCAGGATTCCCACAACAAAAATTCCTCCCACGCCGACCACTGCCAGGATGATTATCAGTGACATCTTGCTGCTTTTGGGAGCGGGTTGTCGGGAGAGAGATTCTGTTTCCGGGCCGGACTCGAATTCATCCCAGGCGGAGGTTTGGGAACCGGTGAAGAGATCACTCACTTCCGCTGCGGCGTGAAACTCTCCCTCTTCACCCTCTCTGACGAGGTCTGTTTTTTGAACTTTGCCTTCCGCAGCCAGTTGATTCAGTCTTTCCCGAGTGAGGGGGCCTGCGACCTGACTTCCCCGTTTTACGTACCAGTTCGCCATAGATCATTGCTTTCTATATTTTATTGCTGTCAATGTTGGTCATGGTTGGTCATGAAGTCAAAAGTGATCCGCGGAAGAGAAGTCAAAACTCACCAATGAATTCTCCGCCACCGGGAGTTTCCAGTTTTTTCAAAATCGCGGGATCGATGTTCTCCGAAACGAAGCGGACACTGCCGTCTCCCAGTAAAACATGACTGCCTCCTCTGAACGCCTTTATGTTACCTGATTTCATACGATCTGCAGGAGATGCGATATTGGTGGGATCTCCCCATGGTTTAAAATTCTCACCGACTTCGAATGCCAGGATCGTATTGGACGTACCATCGGTGATATCGCGAATTCCGATTCCTGAATTTGTTTTCATCACCAGTTCGTTTCCGACGTAATGTGAAAGTCCCATCCCCTCTGGTGAGACTTTTTCGTCGATATTCGGGTTCAGATAAACGGGGAGTTCCTGTTTGAACAGTTCGGTATTATCGGGGGCATTCCAGGGTTGATCGAAATCGACTCGATTATAAAGTTGGGCCTGATCGACGAATGGTAAGATTGATGTTGCCCAGCCATGATAGGGGGCGCCGACTGTGGTCTGGGTTCCTCCGGTGGGAAATACGCCATAAGAATCGTGATAATTGTGTAATGCCAGACCGATCTGCTTAAGATTATTTTTGGAGGTGGATCGACGTGCCGCTTCCCGGGCCTGCTGCACTGCTGGCAGCAGTAAGGCGATCAATACCATCACCATGAAAATGCCACCGACACCGATGACCGACAGGATGATGATCAAGGTGGTATTACTCTTGTTCGGCGAAGCTTGACTGGACTGTGGTTGTGTTTCCGGACCGGCTTCAAATTCATCCCAGGCTGAGGTGTCAGATCCTGTGAAGAGACCATGCACATCAGCAGCAGGATGAAATTCTCCCTCTTCACCCTCTCTGACGAGGTCTGTTTTTTGAACTTTGCCTTCGGCAGCCAGTTGATTCAGTCTTTCCCGAGTGAGGGGGCCGGCGATTTGACTTCCGCGTTTCACATACCAGTTCGCCATGTCAGCAATCCTTAATGGTGGGATCGATTACTTAATGCTTCAGTTCGTCTCTGCAGAAAATGAGAAAACAAAAAATCAGAATTTGTCCATTCGCTCGCGTCCCATAGGGGTACTCAATGCTTTGAGTAATTCCGGGTCAATCTGCTCTGTGACAAAGCGAACCGATCCATCGGAAATCAAAAAATGGCTTCCGCCGGTAAAGGATGATTTCTTCCCGGATCCGAATACCTCGACAGGCTCTACCGTATTTGTGGGATCGCCCCAGGGTTTAAAGTTTTCCGCCACTTCCACTGCCAGGATGGTATTCGCGGTACCATCTTTAAAATAAGGGTATCGCATGACACCATTGGTTTTGAGTACCAGTTTATTGCCTGCATAATGAGTCAGGGCCAATCCTTCACTGGAAACGGTCTGTCCGATTGCCGGATTTAAATAAGCATCAATTTCAGATTTGAACAAGGGATGGTTTTGGGGATGGGTCCATGGTCGAGAGAAATTAACTTTGTTATAAAGCGGAGCCTGTTCAATAAAGGGTAACAGCAATGTTTGCCAGCTGAGATAAGGTTTGCCATCCGCCGTCTGAATTCCACCGGGAGGAAAGGTGTTGTGGGCATCATGATAATTATTCATCGCCAGAGCGATTTGTTTTAAATGGTTTTTTGATACTGCGCGGTGCTCTGCTTCGACTTTCTGCAGCCAGAATATCGTTCCGATTGCCAGGATGATGGTCAGGACGGCAATCAGAAGTCCTGAGATGAGAGCTGCATAACTTTTACGGGGAGGTGGTTCCGTAGCTTGAGTCGCTGGTTGACTGGCTCCTGAATCGGGAAACAGTTCCAGAACGTGAGCTGCTGTAATGAAGTTGCCGCTTTCACCTCTGCGAACCAGGTCTGATTTCTGGAGTTTTCCCTCCTGCACCAGTTCTCGCATCCGTGCCAGAGTCAGTGGGCCTGCTGTTTCATTATCGCGTCTGACGTACCAGTTCTCCATGATTCATCCTTCAATATGCGATCCTGCCAGATAGTCACAGATTCAGGATACCGGTTCTGTTCATTAGAATACAGGGAAACATCAGGCAAGAATGTATATATTTATAATATCTGGAGGTAAGAGAATATGAGCTTGCCCAGAGATTCTGGTAGGATGATTGTACTCTGAAAATGATCGATTCAAATCTCAACAGGTGAGGAGAAAACCGCGTGTCTGCTGAATCTGCAATCCGTCCCTGGATTCTGTCCGAGATCAATTATGCTTATGTGAAAGAGAATCCTTACCGGGTCGCCGTGTTGCCGATGGGGGCGACTGAACCCCATAATCTGCATCTGCCTTACGGGACCGATACCTACGAAGCCGACGCCATCAGCTCGCGGGTCTGTGAAGCGGCGCATCAGCGGGGGGCAAAAGTTGTGATGCTGCCTCCGATTCCTTACGGCACGGAAACCAATCAGGCGGCTTTTCCGCTGTCCATGAATGTGAATCCTTCGACGCTGGGGCAGATGATTATGGATCTGGTTGATTCTCTGGCGAATCATGGAGTCAATAAACTTTTGATACTCAACAGTCATGGCGGAAATGATTTTAAACCACTGCTGCGTGAATTACATGGTTCCACGTCAGTACAGATTTTCCTGGCAGACTGGTTTCGGGGGACGTCAGCAGATGTGAAAGCGGAGATTTTCGAGAATCCGGATGATCATGCGGGGGAAATGGAAACGTCGCTGGCGCTGGCTTATTTTCCTCAGCTGGTGAACCGCGATGCAGAAACGGGTGCGTTACATGCAGACGACGGTGCAACGAATGCGACTCGCTTTTCCGCAGTCAATGAGGGCTGGGTCAGTATTACCCGTCCGTGGCATTTACTCACGACCAACTCGGGGTCAGGAAATCCACACCAGGCGACAGCAGTGAAGGGGGAGCGGTTGATGCAGATCTTAGTTGACCGCCTGTCTCAATTTGTCGTTGAACTCTCTGAGGCGAAGGTGGATGACCAGTTTCCTTTCTAATCGAACTATCAGATCGGTCTGTCTGGCTGCTTTCTGCGGTCTCCTGCTTTTTTTGATGAATTGCTCCCTCTTTGCAGAGGAGAAACCGTCGGCAATCTCCTTTCAGGATGTGACCAATGCTGCGCAGATTGCTTTTCAGCATCGTTCTCCCGTGACGGTAAAACGACATCTGCATCTGATGATGGGGTCTGGGGTCGGCTGGATTGATTTTGATCGTGATGGATATCCGGATCTGTACTGCGCACAGGGGGAAGCGTGGAGTAACGTCGAACTTAAGCAGAGTCAACCTGTCGATATCGCGCTCTCAAATCGTCTGTACTGGAATCGCAGGAACAGTCAGTTTCAGGATGTGACCGCCGTCTCCGGATTGACGGTTTTGAACTACTCGATGGGAATTGCTGTCGGCGATTATAATCACGATGGCTTTGATGATTTATATGTGAGCGCCTTCGGACGAAACCTGTTGTACTGCAATCAGGGGGATGGAACTTTTTCAGAAGTTTCTTCGGCTGCGCATGTCGACGATCCGGGGTATGGGGCGAGTTGTACCTGGGCCGACCTGAATGGTGACGGGCTGCTGGATCTGTATGTCGTGAACTACCTGGAGATCGATCGGGACCACTATCCGATCTGCAGTCGCCGGGTTGACGGGGCACGCGTTTATTTCATCTGTCATCCGCGCTACGTTCCGGGGCAGTATGACGTGGTGTATCTCAATCTGGGGAATGGGACATTTCTGGATATTTCCCAAAAAGCAGGTCTGCACAGCGAACCAGCGCGACAGGGGCTGGGTGTTTTCGCAGCTGACTTTGATCAGGATGGAGACATGGATCTGTACGTTGCCAACGATTCGGTGGCGAATCAGCTCTGGATCAATGACGGCCAGGGTGTATTTACCGATCAGGCGCTGGTCGCCGGCCTGGCATTTAATCGGACCGGGGATCGCGAAGCCGGCATGGGACTGGCAGGAGCCGACTATAATGGCGATGGTGAAGTGGATCTGTTTGTCACGAACTATTTTGGCGAAACCAATACACTTTATCGAAATGAAGGCGCTTTGTTTTTTCTGGATGTGACTGATGAAACGGGGTTGGCTGCGCCGAGCCGCGCGCGACTTGGCTTTGGAACTTCGTTTCTGGATGCGAATAATGATGGCTGGGAAGATCTGTTTGTGACGAACGGACACGTGCATGATCGCTTGTCTCAACTGGGGAAAACGGAGCCCTACGAACAGGAGCCGCAATTATTTCTCAATCTGGCTGGTTCGCGGTTTGCTGATGTTTCCAGGCAGTCTGGGGAATTCTTCCAAACAAAACAGGTGGGCCGAGGTTGTGCCGTGGCTGATTTTAACCAGGATGGACTGGTGGATCTCGCTATTTCCCACCTGGATGAGCGACTGGTATTGCTGGAAAACCGCTCGCAGCGAACACACTCGAGTCTGGCATTGCAACTGGTGGGCACCACTTCCAATCGGAGTGCGATTGGGGCCGTCGTGGAAGTGGCCTGTGATTCACGAAGAATCACCCGGCTAAGAAAAGGGAGCAGTAGTTATCTTTCGGCGGATGAAGCGTGGCTGACGTGTGGACTGGGAGACTGCCGTTCAGAAGTCTCCGTCAAAGTCAGATGGCCAGGGGGGAAAACCGAAAACTGGACTGGATTACAGCCGGGAGGACGTTATACATTGATAGAGGGAACCAGCGTTTTACCAGACCAGTCTCAAATCCAGCCCTGAAAATGAATCGCCTGACCGATCCTGAAAATATGACAAATCCCTTTGCTCAGCAGAAGAGAAACCCCTTCTTCTCAAGTGGTTCCCTGATTCTGGCTGGTGGCTGCATCGTGCTCTTACTCTTTCTCCTGCTTCAGGAGGAATCAGGGGATTCCCGGTCTGATCTGTCTGCCGTTTCGGAGCAGGAATCCCGGCAATCAGAAAAGGCAAAGCGTAAAGAACTGATTGCCTATCTGCAGGAGTATCCCGATGACGAATTTGCTCATTTTCAACTGGGAGAACTGATTCAGGATCGTGCTCCTTACCAGGCTCTGGAAAACTTTTCGCATGTGACGGAACGGCATCCTCGCTATTACGAGGCGGTCGAAGCAATCGCGAAGATTGCATTGGAGCAGGGGCTCGATGATCGGGCGACCTCGGCGTTAATCATTCTGGTGCGCGAGTTTCCTGAAGAACGTCGTTTTCAGAAAAGTATGGCAGAATTATTGTTTCAACAAGGCAAATCGAACCGGGCGCTGAGATACGCCAGGCGTAATATCGCTCTGGGGGGAGAGCAGGCAGAAGACTATCTGCTGGTCGCTGAAATATTAAAGCAGGCGGGACGCACCATTGAAATGACAGGGCCTTTGAAACAGGTACTCTATCAGGACCCCGGTTTGTTTGAAGCTCATTTGAATCTGGCATATGCGGCTTTATATTCGGGCGACCTGGAAACAGCGACGCGAGAAGCAAAATGGTGTCTTGCCGAAAAGCCCGATTCGTCTACAGCTCTACGGTATCTGGCTTTAATCAATCGAAACCAGGGAAACATCGAGCAGTCGATTTCGTATATTGATCAGGCATTGCGTATCGATCCTCAGGATCTGGAAGGCCTGTTGCTGAAGGCCGACCTGCTGATTTATCAGAGAAAAGGTGAGCAGGCTTACGCGCTGTTAAAGCCTCTGTATGCGACTCAACAGACAGACAGACGCTATGTCACAGCATTGGCGCGCGCAGCCGGTTTAGCGGGGAAGCGTGAAGAAGCCCACGAACTGCAGCAGCTCAATCAGCGGCTGATCAAAGAAGAAGATTTACGGCCTTCTTCCCTGCAGAGCGAGAGTGTGCAGAAAACGCAGGCTGGCCGAAAGTGAAGTATGAGAAGAGTTGTGAGACGCAGCTCAGCCTGTATTCACCTGGATGCGGCGCGGCTCTGCTTTCGGGGCTTTCGGAAGAAATATCCGCAAGACACCGTTTGACAGCTTGGCTTCGATTTCACTGTGAACAATTTCTCCACTCAGAATAAAGGACCGAAGATAATTGCCGACTTCGTATTCTTTATGTAAGGGACGTGCCCCTTCGGGGATTTGCGGTTCGACTTTTCCCAGGAGCGTCAACTTATTGTCCTGAACCTGAAGTTCCAGCGATCCGACCGAAACGCCGGGAAGATCCGCGTAGAGTACAAGACCTTCGTCGGTTTCATAGATATCAATCGGAGGTGTAAAAACAAACTGCTCCGAAGTGGAGAGTTCCCTTGGTTCATCATCGCTGTGTTGTCGGCTCATTGCTCTGTCCTATTCTCCTGAACTCACAGGAATCTGGCGGGGAAGTTCCTCTTCCAGTTTGGGAAGATGAATTTTCAGCACACCATCATTGAATTCGGCGGAGAGTTGCTCGTCCGAAATTCGATCAGGGATACTGATCGATCTTTGCCACTCACCAAAGGTACGCTCTCTGCGTCGAAATCGCTCTTCGGGGATATCTCGATTGTCTAAAACCGGAGAATCCCGATGACCTTTCAGTGTCAGCACACCATTGGCAATCGTCAGCTCCAGATCCTGAACCTGCATTCCTGGCAACTCAGCCGTGATCAGGAACTCATGCTCCAGTTCAAATATATTGACGGCAGGATACTGGCGAGGCATACGAATGCCCTGAACAGTGAATTCAACGCCCTGAATCAGGCGATCAACTTCACGCTCCAGGTCTCGTAATGGACTCCATGACTGGTCCCAGCGAAATATTGGCATCTTCCTCAATCCTTAGTCTTCAGTGTAATATAACAGTCTGGATTATAAGCAAAGGGCATACCATTTGATGAGAGTTAGTGTTTTTAAGAATCAGAGGTTGTAAGTGTATAATTCATAAGATATTAGCCGCGATCGGAGTTTGTGGAAGAAAGCAGGGAAGTGCTGGTGAATGTCAATCTGGCATATCATTGCCGTCATGTTTTCTACCTGGGGACGTGCCAATCTGGCAGTCGGATTCAGTGTGTGTAAAGACTCTGTTCACATCATTCCCATTGAATGGGCTGGATCCATCCCGCCGCCAGTGCTCCCCCAAACAGGATGCCGGTGAGAAATATCACGCGCAGGATCCAGAGTGCGCGTACCGGTCCAAAGGAATGCGTGAGCCTTTGTCCTTTGCGGGTATTGGCCAGAAACCACTGTTCTTTGATCAATCCAATCAGAGACAGAACCAAAACGGTTCCACCTATCAGTTGATGTTCGGCAATATGAAAAGGCATCAAGTCAGCGTCCTGGTTTATGGTAGTGTCTGCAGTGCTGTTGCTGTTCGAACCGAGTCCTGATCCGGGGCATTGATTTAATTTTATCCCAGGTCTTCTGTATGCGCCATGCGTTGAGATGTGTCTGTTTTGGGGAACAATACCCAGAACATCAGCGTGGCAAATAAGGCAATCGCAGCACTACTGAGCCAGATTCCCGGCCAGTCCCTCAGCATCTGTGACGTTTCGCCAGCCAGGTTTCTTTGCGTAAATTCGATGATGCCCGTCTGAGAGGGAATATTGAACGTCGTGCGCAACAGGGTATCTTTTCCAGTGGAAGTGAAATAGTCGCCGATCGTTCCGCTGATAAATCCTCCGGCAAACATTCCCAGGCCGAACACGAACGTTCCGAAAAACGTCTGCATGCTGCCACGTACATCCAGGGGCGCAACCTTGTCGACATAAATATAAGCGGCGGCCAGAAAGCAGCCGAAGCAGAGACCATGCATGGCCTGACCCAGGCAGGTGAGTGCAATGGCGACAGTAAACCCTTTGGCGATGACGACGGATCCAATTGTTGAAGCGTAGGCAAAGATGAGACTGCGTACCAGGTAGGAGAGCAGGCCGACCAGCATCACCGTTTTGAATCCGTATTTTTTGATCCCGAAACCGAGGACCGCCATCACCAGCACTTCAAAAACCTGCCCGATGGAACTGATGCGTTGTTCCCAGGCACCGGTGACATCTGCCTGCTTGAGGACCGCACTCAGGAACGGACTGTTCCATTGAAAGTAGAATTTATGGACAATCGAAATGATAAAGGCGACGATCACGAGCACCAGAAAATGGCGGTACTGGAGCATTTTGAGGACTTTCCCCGGTGCCAGGTCTTTCTTGTCACTTTTCACAGGTGGGGTATGAGGCAGTGTTAAACAGTAGGCAGCCATCAACAGGCCGACCACTCCAGCCATGGCCAGTACGACGCCCCGACCTGTATTCAGCGCCTCACCTTCCAGATTCGCCAGAAAGACTCCTTCTGCAATCCAGGCGGGAACGACAAAACCGATCGTGCCCCACAAGCGGATCAGGGGAAATTCCTTATCGCTGTCTTTCAGGTGTTGAAAGGACAACGAGTTCGTCAACATCATGGTGGGAACATACAGAACGGAATACAACACACCCAGGGTGACGACCGGCCAGAAGCTCTGTTGTACGAACAGCGCCAGCATGATGATGCCACCTGACAAGTGACAGAACGCAAGCACGCGTTCTGTGGCGTAGTGCCGGTCGACGATCTGACCGAACAGAAAGGGGGCCAGTAAGGGACCCACGGCGAGCGCTGCCCCAAAGACACCAATCTGCCAGGCAGAGAAGCCCAAAGCCTGAATCAGATACAGTGTAATGATCGGCAGGTAGCATCCCTGTACAAAGTACTGCAGAAACATCATCAGGCAGAGTCTGGTCTTAAGTGCCGATTCTGTACTTTCCGCGGGCAGATTGTCCGTGTCTGTCATCTGGGTGTGGCCTCTGGTTAAGAAAGATCAGGGAGTGAATGCGGTAAAAAGACGCGTCTGTTACTTTTCCACTACCCAGATATTTCGGAAACGGACCGGATTGGAATGGTTCTGCAGAAACAGCGGGCCTGCAATGGATTCGTCCTTGTTGGTGCCGCCCGGAGTTGGTTCATTAATTTCCTGATCGTCCTGTATGGTCACCCCATTGTGTTTGACTGTGATGCGTGCTTTGGCTGTTTTGTTACCATCTTTGTCATATCTTGCCGACTGGAAATCGATATCATAAGTCTGCCAGGCCAGTGGTGGGAAGCACATGTTGACGCTCGGAGCACCCAGTTTGTAGATGCCGCCGCATTCGTTGTCTTTGCCTTCCAGGCCAAACGAATCGAGGATCTGCACTTCATAGCGGCCCAGTACGTAGCAGCCACTGTTACTTCTCCCCTGTCCCCGCGCCTGTGGCATGAAGGGGAGCTGAAATTCCAGGTGCAGGTGACCATCTTTGAATTTCTTTTTGCTGGTGACCCCTTCTTTCAGCAGTCCCTCTTTGGTGATCTGGCCGTTTTCAAAATTCTTGACCGTTTGTTCTGCCTTGTCTGAGTCAAACAGGACAGTGGCTCCTTCCGGCGCTTTTTTACCGAGTGTGGGGCTTTTTCGATGCACTTTATCCAGCACGCCGACCTCATTGCCCTCTGAGTCGAACAGCGTCATTTCTTCATCACCCAGTTCACCTCGTCCGTGTTCAGAGACGAAACTGATGACTCCGCCCCTGGATTCCCCTTTGGCTTTTACTTTTTCTTCCTGTTTCCAGCCATCACCGGGCAGGCCGCCGGGATAACCGACTGCCTCGAATTCTCCATTTCCCAGTGCGATGACCTGAACTCCGTATTTCAGGGCTTCGTCACCTGCACCGATGATTCCCGAGTATTCTCCCTGTTTCTGAAAGTCAGGTCCTGCCTGTTTCACGTTTGTGGCAGCCCACTTTGGAGACTTGGAGTCTGCATGACCGAGGTGTGTGAAAAGGAATAGAGCACAGCAGCCTGAAAGGGCGCAAATCGAAAACTGCTTCATGGTATTCTCCAATAGGCGTTGATTGACTCGGATGATGAATCTGTTTCATGAGTGGAGTGCGGAGCCAGACAGGCTCACGGTTTGAAATCTATTGTGGGTTTCGGCGATCAGAGATGCAAGTACCGGGCAGAGGTTTCTGGTGTGAACGGTACGAGTGTGTATTAAAATTAAGTAAAACTTGTGATGGCAAGGTGTTAAAAAATCTTGTAAGATGTAACACTGGTGCATAAGGAAATGTAACCACTGGAAGTGCGGTCATGCCCAGCGAATCGGTACGAGACGGATTCGAGGGAGGTGTCATTGCACTCATTATTTTGATTTGAGAATCTGGTTAACAGCGGAAGAGCAAATGACATCGGACAGAAATAAAAAGATCGCTGCAGACTGCTGGAGACGGGGCAACGAGGCCCTCTCGAAAGAGAACTGGGATTATTCCATCGAGATGTTCACGACCGCCGTGAAACTGGAGCCGGAAGCACTCTTGTATCGACAGACGAAGCGGGGGGCCGAACGTAAAAAGTACGGTGATAATCAGTCCGGCTCGAAAATGGGGATGTTGAAACTGGCTGGTCTGAAAACGAAAATCAAAAATTCCCGACGCAAAAAAGACTGGGCAGCCGTGGATCAACTGGCGGAAGAAGGTTTGTCGCTGAATCCCTGGGACCCGGGATTGAATGCCGATATGGCGGAAGCCTGTGCTAACCTGGGTTACGAAGATGCTGCCATTTTCGGATTCAAGAATGCGCTTGAAAATGATAAGTCCAATAAAGGGTATTATACCGAACTGGGGGAACTGCTCGAAGAAAAAGGCGAGTTCAAGTCGGCCCGGGAATGCTGGGAAATGGCGTTCAAACTGGATCCGATGGATGGCGTTGCCCGGTCTAAAGTGACCTCGCTGATGGCGACCGAGACCCGGGTTCGAGGCGGCTATGAAGGCGCAGAGAAATCGAGTGGGGTCAAGAAACAATCTGCCTACGACGAAGGCCGCGCCACCCGCGAGCAACGACAGCAGGCCCAAAAAGGGAATGCGGCAGATGGGCCCGGACAGTCCCAGGAAGCGGACCTGCAACGCGCCATCCGCAAAGAGCCCGAAAATAAAGACCATTATCTCCGGCTGGCCGATTTCTATCGTCGGGAGGGGAAACTGCTTGAATCCAAAACGCATTACGAGAAGGCATACGAGCTATCCGGGAAAGATTCTAACATCGGCGAACAGATCGAAGATATTCAACTGGAACTGTTACGCGATAAACTCACGGCTGCGAAAGATGTCTTTAATCGTGATCGTGAAGATGCAGAGGCGAAGAAACAGGTCACTTTGATCAGCAAGGCACTGATCAAAAGGGAAATCGAAATCTTTACCCGGCGCGTTGAACGTTATCCTGCGGACATGAGAATCAAGTATGAGCTGGCACAGCGATTTATTCGATTGAAGAAATGGTCGCCCGCGATCTCATTACTGCAACAGTCGGTGAAAGATTCCCGCATCAGTTCCGATGCGCTCGTCGCATTAGGGAAGTGTTTCTACGCCGATGGCAAAAAAGAACTTGCCAAGCGGCAGTTTGAAAAAGCACTTCCGAAACTCTCCGTCGATGAAAAACCCGAGATTTTCAAGGAAGCGCACTACCTCCTGGGACGGCTGTATCAGGAATCCGGTCAAAAAGTACAGGCGGACGATCATTACAGTGAAATTCTTGCCGTGGATTATGAGTATAAAGACGCACGTCAGCGGTTAGAAGATGATGGCACAGGGGAAAGTGATGGATGAGCGGGCGGGGGTGTCCCCGTCTGAACCAGATCAGGAGCCCGGGCTGGATGTTCAGGTTGATGGCAGGGTTTCTGGATGAGTGATTCTCGTTCGTATCGCTGGTATTCTCGAAATTCCTGACAAAAGCTGGTATTAGCAGCTCAAAATAGCTGGAATATCGATCGGGAGGTTGTTAAACTCCTCAATCTGCCTGAGATCTTCATGTGGCGACTGTCTTCATAGACGTGAGCCAGTTTGTATCGTAAACAGTTACTCAGAAAATACTTAAGTCGAAACATGCCAAACACAAAAAGTGCCAAAAGAGCGTTACGAAAAAGTGATGTCCGTCGTCTTCGTAACCGTTCCACCCGTTCGGAATTACGATCCGCAGTCAAAAATGCCCGTGCCGCAATCTCAGGTGATGACGCACAGGCTGCTGCCCAGGCTCTGCAGGCTGCTGCCAAGCAGATCGATCAGGCTGCTGCGAAAGGTATCATTCACAAGAATGCTGCTGCCCGTACCAAGTCACGCCTGGCAAAATCAGCTAATCAGAACAAAGCTGCTGAGTAGTCAGCAGATTTAGAATCTGGCCCTTCGTATGCTGGTTCGTTTATTGCGAATCGATTTGCGAGGGGCTTTATTTTTTGGATCACCAGTGCATGACAAACCCGCCATCTACATTAATGGTTTGACCTGTTACCTGGGCTGCCCGATCGGAACTGAGAAAGACGATCATGTCAGCAATGTCTTCTGGTGTCTGCCAGCGTTGAAGTGGTACGAGTTGTCTGATCTTTTCTCCTGCCCAGTCCGCATATGATTTCTGATTTTCGGGAGCCTGACGATCATTCCAGGCTTGCCAGACCGATTGATTGAGTGGCGTCTGCACCATGCCGGGACAGACCGAGTTCACGCGAATCCCCAGTGGTGCCAGATCTTTTGCGAGACATTGCGCAAAATTGATGTTGGCTGCTTTGGAAGCACTGTAGGGGGGATCTGTCTGGGAGCCAATCTGTCCGGCGATGGAACTGATAAATATCATACTCCCCGCTCCAGCTTTCTGCATGACGGGAGCCACGGCGTGTGCGACGTGAACCATACCCTGCATATTGACTTCAAAAACACGCGGCCAGTCTGCGGGTGTCAGGTTCGTAAAGGGAAACCCAAACTTACCGGAACCGATGGCAGCGGCATGTACCAGGTGCGTTAGCTTGCAGGCATGGTATAATGTCTGCTCTGTGATTTTCTGAACTGCAGAAAAATCAGTGATATCAACCTGAAAGCCAGTCACGCTCTCTCTCGTTTCTTCGCTCAGTTGTCGTGCGATTTCAGAAACCTGGTCAGACTGATCCCAGAGAATGAGTTGCGCGCCTTCCGCTGCGAATGCGCGGGCCGTCGCCAGACCGATGCCGCTGGCCCCGCCGGTAATGACGACAGAGGCTCCCGTTAAATTCAGATCCATGAGTAATCAGCCTGTTCAGAATTGGGGTTCAAGCGAAGAGTTGAAAGCTCATTCTGATCAATGACTTTTCCCTCTGCAAGCGGGCTGTTATCTTAATATGACATGAAATCGATTAAGATTGAAACGGAATGAGAGGCAGACTATGAAACTGGGGATGATTAATTCCGCCTGGGCGCAGGCAGGTCGCGATACCGCCTGGGGGCTTCAGAAAACAAAAGAGATCGGTTTTGATTGCGTCGATATCTTTATCGACCCGTTAGATGCGGAAATTCGAGAACGAAAACTGGTCAAAGATACCTGTGACCGCCTCGAACTGCCGATTGTCTCTGTCTGCTGTGTCGCCGTGGGATTGATCGACTTTAATCCGAGCGTCCAGCGTTTTCATCTGCAGCGCGTCAAAGCGTATCTGGATCTGTGCTATGAATACGAAGCGCAGAATCTGTTACTGGTACTTGGTGAGTACATCTGGAACCGTGAAGTCATCCCTCCTGAAGAGCAGTGGCAGCTTGGTGTCAATCAATGTCGGGAACTGGCGGACTACGCTGACGCACTGGGGCTGCAAATCGCTCTGGAGCTGGAGCCCTTTCCCCTTTCGCTTTTGAATAGCGTGGATACGATGGTACGTTTTGTAGATGAAGTCGATCATCCAGCGTTAAAAGCCAATATCGACGTATCACACCTCCTGTTAGCGAATGTGGAGCCAGTGGAGCTCCGGAAACTGCAGAATAAGGCGATTCATGTCCATATTTCGGACTGCGACGGCAAAGTCCACGGCGATCTGCCTCCTGGCCGGGGAGTGGTCCCGTTTGAACCTTACCTGAATGAGATACGGGATTTATACATTCCCGGAGCCATCTCGCTGGAACTGGAATATTCTCCCGAACCAGACAAAATTGAGGAATGGGTGCGAGAAGCTTACACGGCGACTGATTTATTGATGAAGCAGGCTGGTTTAAGAGGTTGAATACAGCGAGAATCCTGCTGAAACAAGAGAGTTTTTTGAATTCGGTGAATCCGCGTGTCTGTTGCTTGAAGTTTTCTCTGCGTTTCCCTAATTTCGCAACTGGAAACGCCCAACGGTTGGCGTTGCTTCTGGAACCTTTTTGTAAATATTGAGAATTCAAACAATGGCCGATCTTATTGCCCCTCATGGAGGTTTGAGCGAACCTGTCTGTTGTACAGTGCCTGCTGGCGAAATTGACAGCTTCAAAGCTGAAGCAGCAGGACTTCCCCAGGTCCCTGTTTCTGCGGCTGATTTGTCAACCGTATATCGTCTGGGCGATGGTACGCTCAGCCCTCTGACCGGGCCGATGAATGGAGACGTTTTTAATCGCGTTCTGGATGAAGCCTGCATCGAAGTCAACGGCAAGCAGTACGCCTGGACCATTCCACTTTCCCTGCCCGTGACGTCAGAACTCGCAACCACACTGTCAAGCGGACAGAAAGTTGCTTTGACCAATCCAGAGGGAGAGATTGTCGCCACCCTGGATATTACGGATGTATTCGAATGGGATAAGCCCAAGTACATCAAGAGTGTGTATCAGACTGAGCGTACCGATCATCCCGGTGCTGCCATGGTTCTGGAAGGGGACGCTGATAAGACCCACCTGATTGGTGGAGAAATTCGTGTTCTGCCACAGCCCAAAAACAGCTCTTTCGGAAAATACGTTCTCACTCCTCGTGAAGTCCGTGCCCTGATTGCTGAAAAAGGGTGGGATGCCGTCGTCGCATTTCAGACACGTAACCCACTGCATCGTGCCCACGAATATGCACTCGTTTACGGCCTGGAATCATTGTTGAAAGCGGGCAAAAATGCCGGCGCTGTGCTGAATCCGCTGATCGGTGAAACCAAGAGCGATGACGTCAGTGCTGAAATCCGCATGGAAACCTATGAAAAGCTGATCGAAAATCGCGAACTCGGGGAAGGCGACAGTGATCCTGAACTCTGGGGACCTCGCGACGATACGCCTCCCGATCGTGTTTTACTGCTCGGCCTGGATATCAAAATGTTTTATGGCGGACCCAAAGAAGCGGTCATGCACGGCATTTACCGTCAGAACATGGGCTATACCAACATTGTCATCGGTCGTAAGCACGCTGATGCACCCTACGCAGATGGAACAGCCATCTGGGGTGACTTCGACGCCCAGGAAATCTTCAACAACCTGGCTGGTGAACTGCTGATTGAACCGGTCAATGTTGGGTTTGCTGCCTACTATGAATCACTGGGCCGCGTTGACCTGATGGAAAACCATTCTGAAGAAAAACCGGTTTTCATCTCTGGTAAACAGGTTCGTGCAACTCTGCAGGAAGGCGAAATGGTCGATCCGCGCATCATGCGGGAAAGTACTTCCAAGATTCTGGCTGAAGCGATGAAAGCTTCCTGATTCGCTGACAGGTGAATGAAATAATTTGTTAAAGGCAGACAGGTATATGACCTGTCTGCCTTTTTTCATTAACGGTCAGATAGACTGTGTCCAGTTTTACTGTAGCGTCTCCAGGGCTGTTTGGCCCGGGTATATCAGATTGGGTGACGCTCTACCTGAATGTGATGCGCTCTAGAAACCGTGATTCACAGGACGCCCTGCTTCTCTTCTGGTAAAACATCTTATTTTGTTGATTTTTTAATAATCTTCAAAATAGTGCGTAAAAAAATACGGATTTGATTCCTCTATAAATCAGGAAGCTTAACTTCATCGAAAGCGACTTATGTCTACTGATATGGATATTCAATCAGATGCTGCTCAGCTGCTGTTGCAATATAAGGCACCATTATATGCCTATATTCATGCCAGTGTGCGCAACCGTTCTGACGCTGATGACATTTTTCAGGAAGTGTCAGTTGCGGTGGTCGAATCATTTTCCAAGTTGGAGGCAGAATCCGGTTTTTTTCCCTGGGCGCGTGAAATCGCGTTTCGTCGCGTTCTCGCGTATTACCGAAATTATGAGCGGGAAAAACCTGTGAACCCGCAGTTGATTGCTGTTCTTGCGGAAGCAGCAGAGCGGGTGGAGCAGAAGCAACCTGTTTCAACCAGGCGAGAGAAGTTATTGGAATGTCTGGATCGTCTGCCCGAGGTGAGCCGAACACTGATTGCACGGTGTTATGACAATTCGGGTGAAAGCCTGGGAGCGATTGCTGCCCAGTCTGGTCTCAAGGTGACTGCTTTCTATGCCAGGGTTCATCGCATTCGCGCCATCCTGAGAGACTGCATTGCGCAACGACTCCTGGAGGAATCTGTCGAATGATTCAGCTAAACGATGACCGGCTGTTACAGGAGTATCTCGACAGGTCGCTGTCGCCGGAAGAACTCCAGGTTTTCGAGGAACGGCTGTGTAATGAACCTGAACTGGCGGAACGTTTAATCAAATTTGCCAACGATGATCTGGTTCTGGCTGAGTGGGGAGCTGCCTTGGAACGAGCGCAGACGGATCCAGATCAGCATACTGCGCTGTCCGGATCTGAACCGGTCTTTATCAAAAGTAAGAGCATGGTCACCGCTGCTGTCGTCTCTTCCGTTTGCAGCTTATTTCTTTTGCTGGGAGGGTATTTTCTTTACCAGTCTTTCTCGAATATTCCCCTGGATACGACTTCCAAAGGGGTTGTTTTCAGTTCTGGTGAACCGGTGGAAAATCATATCAAACAGACTCTCAATGAGGGATCTGCCGAGTTGCATTTTCCCACGGGCGCGAAGGTTCTTATTTCTGCACCGGCTTCGTATGAAGTGACGGGTAATAATTCGATGCATTTACAGCAGGGGAGTTTTATTGCTAACGTTCCCCAGTCCGGAATCGGATTTCAGGTGGACACGCCTCATGGTCGAGTGATTGACCTGGGAACTTTGTTTTCAGTGCAGACCGTCGAAAAACTTGACACGCGGATTCAGGTTTACCGGGGGAAAGTGATTGCCTCGCTGATGAATCGAGCGGGAGGGATTCAGTCGAGTAAACAGGTCTCAGAACATCATTCTGCTACGATCGACTCTGTTAAAAATGAAATCGCAGAAGCGCCTGATACTCTCTCTCTCGCTGAAAAGTGTGGCATTCTTCATTATTCTGAATCAGTGGTTTTGCAGGAGAAAATGCCTGATGCACTGGCCACGGGGAAATATCAGGTCTTCGAACATGATGGCCTCGCTTTTGTTTTTCCGGAACGGATGCAGGTCTCATTGAAAAGTGGATTGAGCCTCGTGACGAATCCATCTGAAACCAAACCGGTGCAAAGATCTGGCATGATATCCGCAGGGACGAAGGTGGACTGCTACCGGGTCTATTATGATCCTGCTGAAAAGGAAGGAACCTTTATTCCGGTGCAGGGAGAAATACACTTTGATCGGCCCATACTGGGCGTCATCCTGGATAAAACATATCTCACCCAGACCGATCGTTTGTTTCATCCGCTCTGTCTGGAAGATTCGAATTGTGTATTCGTTCACCAGGGAACTGAAGCCGATACAGGGGGTAAAGACCCCAAAGCCCGGTATGACGAAGTCATGATCTCGCCCGATCGGCGAACACTTTCCTTCATGTTGCTCTCAGGCGAACGTTTCGTTGATGAATTTCGCGTGATCGTTCAATCCTCCAACTAAGCCCCACAGACTGAACTCCCCTGGTCGATGAGACAAATCGCTCTATTGACTTCCTACTGTTTTTAATTCCCGTGTTCAAAATTCTATATGAAGAGAGAAATTATGGTATTTCAACAGCGAGTACGAAAGGGTTTTACATTAATTGAGTTGCTGGTCGTCATTGCCATTATTGCGATCCTGATTGCGTTATTATTGCCCGCGGTCCAGCAGGCCCGGGAAGCTGCCCGACGAAGTACCTGCAAGAATAATTTGAAACAGCTGGGAATAGCACTGCATAATTATCACGATTCACATCGAGTTTTTCCTTTTGCGACCGTTTGCGGCGTGAATACTACCTCCTATACAGGACAGAATCATGCGCGGCAGTCCTGGTTTCATATGGTTTTGCCTTATGTTGACCAGGCACCATTGTACGATAAGCTGAAAGACGGTTTTCAATCAGGTACTGTGAGCGACTTTGCTTCCCATCCGCAGCGATCAGTTAAAGTGCCGGTGTTTATGTGTCCTTCCGATCCCAACAGTGGCAAAATCGGCAGCCAGAAGAGTACGTTTTATTCGAATTATTTACTCTGCTCCGGCTCGACCACACAGGGAGCAGATGGGACTTTTCCAAAATTGAACGGGATGTTCTTTTATGTATCGCGAGTCCAAATGAGGGATGTGACCGATGGCACGTCCAATACCATTGCCGCCGGGGAAATCAATCTGGTTCCCGATGTCGCAGGTGGCAGTTCCGTTGCAGACTGTCTGACGATTGGCGACCTGCGCGGCAGGATCTGGGGGACAAAATATGTGGGTGGTGGGACGTTTACTACGCTGCAGGGCCCGAATACTTCAGTGCCTGATACCGTGACCTATGGTTACCACAGAGATTATGCACCCATCAGTACCACCTGTTCCAGCGGTGACAATGCCGTTTATGCACGCAGTCGCCATACAGGGGGAGCCCATTTTCTGTTGGCAGACGGTGCGGTGCGGTTCATTTCCGACAATGTCGATACAGCTACGTTTCGTCATCTGGGAACACGAGCTGGCGGAGAAGTGCTGGGAGAATTTTAGACCTGGTTTAACCTGTTCAGTGATTCGGTATTTCTATCTGCATCGGATCAGGTCACTTTTTTTATAATTCTTTATCAAACGTGTCATGAGACATTAGCACCAGCACTGTCGGGCAAGCCGACAGTGGCACACACACACATACACACACGTCTGATTTAGTAGGACACATTGCAATCAATATAAAGGTTTCCGTGTGCCACGGACCGGCTTGTCCGGCCGTGTCGAATGAGTATGGTGAGTCCGGTTCCAGATTGTCCGTGGCAACTGCAACCTCCTGCTTGCTGCGCTCGGCCCGAATTGTATTCGGGCTTACCCTGGCTTCAGGGGGGCTGCTTCTTTGGGCACCGTTGGACAAGCCAACTTTGACACCCGGGGCGTGTGAGGACATTGAGCTTTTGTCGATTTTGAAGGACCTACTTATGTTTGATGCGTTGTCTGATTTCTGTATTCCGTCGCATGAGGGAGTATTTTCGGAAAGGGCATATGGGGGTCAAGAGGAGATGAATCAAAAACTGTGGCGATACAGGTTGATACCGGCGCGATGCCGGGCGTTACCGGGGCGTTACCGGGACGAAGTACTGCGAAGTGTGGCGACCCGCAGGCATACATCACGAACGGGTGTCGTTTCAGGCAGTGCAAATCTGGAAAAAACAGGCTCATTTGCGGTGAAGATTTTGAACAACTGGCCGGTGTTTCAGTGCACTGTAAACTGGTCACGCGCGCGACACAGTTAAACGCTTATCTTGTTTCGATGCAGGATGAAGTCAAGTCGAATTTAATCAGTTACCGTTTTCACTGATTCTGAAATATTATTATTTGTGAAGAAGTGTTTGGGCCAAATTTTCATTACTGATCGAGGTGTCAGCCATTTTTAACTCTAGAATCAATGCATATTGTTATCTGTTATTGTTACTTCTGAATCTGTCGGTTAGCACAGGCTGTGGATCGCAGGGGAACAGTGGACCGGAAATGGTTGAAGTGAAAGGGACTGTTTCACTGGACGGGAATAGCATTCCGGTCGGCGATATTATTTTTGAGCCCGCCGATGGGGCAGGGCCGGCAGCAGCCGGACAGATCCGGGAGGGGAAATTTGATGTGCAGTGTCCTGTCGGTACAAAAAAAGTAATCATCTCCGCGGCGAGAAAGACCGGTAAAAAAGGGAAAGAGTTCGGTGAGGATATTATGGAATCCTACATACCTGCGAAATACAACACGGAGAGCGAACTACAGGAAAATGTCAGCCAGGACTCTGAAAACGAATTTCATTTTGTCCTGAAATCGATGTAGAATAGAAGATCAACCCGATCCTCAGATCTGAATATAATGAGAGGCCTTTAATCAATGTCATTTGATTCCAAAATCACGCGTCGAAAAATGTTACGAGATTCGGTACTGGGAAGTGCCGGGCTCTGGCTCGGGGGGAGTTCCCTGGCGGCAGAAAGTAAATCAGCCAATGAGAAACTCAACATTGCCTGTATTGGTCTGGGGAACCAGGGGAATGCGAATCTGGGGCTGGTTTCCAGTCAGAACATTGTCGGCCTGTGTGATGTCGATTCAGCGCGCACGGCGAAATACGCAGCAAAATATCCCAAAGCGAAAACCTATGCCGATTTTCGTGTGATGCTGGATCAGCTTGATAAAGAGATTGACGCGGTGGTCGTGACCACCCCTAATCATTCGCATGCGACCATTGCCATTGATGCGATGCGTCGTGGCAAACACTGCTATTGTGAAAAACCCCTGGCTCATTCCATCCATGAAGTCCGTGAGATGCAACGCGTGGCGAAAGAACAAAAAGTCGTCACGCAGATGGGAACTCAGAATCACGCAGGAGATAATTACCGCCGGACTGTCGAACTGATCCAGTCAGGCGCGATTGGCGATGTTAAACAGGTACATGTCTGGTTTGGAAAACCTGGTGGCTGGCGACGATACCAGCGTGTCGTTGATCGTCCCACGAGTCCACAGCCGATTCCTGAAACTTTGAACTGGGATTTATGGGTCGGTCCGGCTCCCATGCAGAATTTTCACCCCTGTTATCATCCACACGACTGGCACTACTGGTGGGATTTCGGCAACGGAACCCTGGGTAATATGGGTTGCCACTATATGGATCTGATCTTCTGGTCTCTCAACCTGCAGTATCCCACAACAGTGGAAACAAAAGGACCAGAGTTGCATCCCGATTCCACTCCCTTCTGGCTTGACTGTCACTGGCAGTTCCCTGCACGAGGCTCGATGCCTCCGGTAGAAGTGATCTGGTCTCATGGCCGTAATACTCCCCAGGCTGTTCTCGACCTGGGGGGCCCTGATTGGGCAGCCGGGATTCTGTTTGTCGGCGAATCGGGGATGCTTGCTGCGGATTACAATAAGCGGATCTTAATGCCTGAGGAAAAATATGTCGGCTTCAAGCCACCCGAAAAAACGATTCCAGATGCGATTGGCAATCATCGCATGGAATGGTATGAAGCCTGTAAAGGGAACGGCAAGACATTGTGCCATTTTGATTATGCCGCCCCTCTGACCGAAACGATTCTACTGGGAAATCTGGCCTTTCGAGTTGGCAAAAAAGTGGAATGGGATGCAGAAGCCATGCAGGTCGTGAATGCTCCCGAAGCAGCCAAATATCTACAACGCGAATACCGCTCAGGTTGGACTCTCTAGAACGCATCACATTTAACCATAGCGTTTGTAAATCTAATATACTCGGTCCAAATGGGCCTGGAGACGCTACAGAAAAACTGGATACAGACTAATATGAAAATTCGAACAATCAATCAGGCATTGGTTTTTAACCTGACAACCCTGGTGGCGATTTTAATGGGAGGGCTTGCCGTTTCAGAAGCGGGCCCCGGCGTATATCTGGAAGTGGCTGCAGGTAATCAGGCACGTCAAAACTGTGTGGTCAGCATGCCTGTACCTGACATGTTTAAGAATCAGAAACATCTGACACTGTTTCGTCTGGATAAGAAGCAGGAAATCCCTGTTCAGATCGGACAGGCAGGAGAGCAGAAAGAACTGGTCTGGATTATGCGGGACTTACTACCCGCGGGCGCGACCAGAAAATACCAGCTCCTGACTGGCGGGACTGGCAGTCAGCAGAAAGAGCAGGTCACCGTAATTGATGATGGCGAACATTTGAATGTCAAAGTCGCTGAGAAACCGGTACTGACCTACAACCATGCGATTGTGAAAGCACCCAAACGGGACGAATCCTACTACGATAAAAGCGGTTACATTCATCCCCTCTATACGCCTTCGGGAAAAGTGATCTCTGATGATTTCAACCCCGATCATCCGCATCAGCATGGCATCATGTTGTCGTGGCGTAAAATCCTGTTTGAGGGGCGCGAGAATAATGGCTGGGATCAAAAGTCGCAGCTGGGAAAAGTGGAGCACAATCAGGTCAATTCCTTTTCCGGAGGTCCGGTTTTTGGATCCTTTACGACAACGATCGACCATATTGATCTGACAAAAAAAACTGGTCCCGTGACGATGCTCAAAGAGGTCTGGCAGGTGCGGGTGTATGCGCTGGATGAGCAGTTTCTGTTTGATATCAGGTCAAACCAGAAATGTGCGACTGACCAGCCGGTCACGATCGATAAGATCCATTATGGAGGCATGACAGTCCGTGGTCATTCAGACTGGCATGGAGCGGATGCTTACAACTATCTGACCAGCGAAGGGAAGGATAAGCTGACAGGCAATCAGTCGCGGCCGTCGTGGGTCGAGATGTATGGCCGGTTGGGAGCCGAGACAGCGGGGATCGCCATTCTGAATCATCCGGGAAATTTCCGGTTTCCCCAGCCTGTCAGGCTGCATCCGACGATGCCTTACTTCTGTTTTGCTGTTGCCTCTCTGGATCCATTTATCATTGAACCGGGGAAATCGTTTGTTTCACGCTATCGCTATTACGTGCACGATGGCAAGCCAAATGCGGAACAGGATCAACGTTTATGGGAAGACTACGCTCATCCTCCCCAGGTCAAAATTATTTCGGCACCGTGACTCTGAAACTGAAACGACTCGATCCAATTGATCGAGTCGTGGTATTGAAGTCTGCTCTGCTTATTCTGAGTCTGTCGCAGGCTGCTTTTCCGGTTCCGGTTTCGTTTCACCTGGAGGCGCCTGTTCCGTGGCAGGTTCTTTCTCGGCTGCGGGCGCCATTGCCGGGATTTTGATGGATTCAATTATGCTGACAATTTCTTCTTCATTGTAGTTTTCACTGGAGATCTGTATTAACAGGAAGGCCGCTCCCTGGTTACCAGGGAAGACTCCCGTAACCTGATGGAATTCTTTCCCGCTTTTGTCAGTCCCTACCGCAAAGTTGAATTTAATTTTCTCGCCATCGATATCGAATTCGCGAACTTCATCTTTGGTAATATCGAGCTTTCGCTGATTCTGATTTGACCGCTGCATGCTGTCACGAAATTCTTTATCCATATCAATCATGCCATCATCGGGAATTCCCATACTTATGAGATAAAGCTCTCCAGGCTGAGGGTGATACACGTAAATGGCCATGCGCATGTTGATGAATTTCAGGGACATGGCTGCCTGCGGTACAAAGGAATCGGGAATCGAGATGTCAGTGATCTCGTCCTGAATCTTTTTGATTTCCCCTTTATTCTGAGTCCACTCAATCCCTGCGTTCCGGGCAGCCCAATAAACACCACCACAGCAAAGCAGCATGCACAGACCACCAATGCCTAACAGAATTAACAGGACCTTTACGCCCGTACTCATCCCCTGCTTTGGCTGAGCAGAAGACTCTGGGAGAAAGTCATCATTTTCTTCTGAATAAAAATTGTCATCAGACATGGCAGTAATGCCTCTTTCGAAGTATCAGGTCGATTTGATTGGTGTTTGCAGAATCCAGTTGTCTGGCGTTCGGGAGACGAAATCCGCTGCAGTATTTACAGGGAAAGTCTATACGGAATGCGGTAGAGAAACGAGCGTAATCTAAAACTGGATCATAAAAATATGAGAATTATGACCAGTCTGAATCCTCTCCCGCGGCATTCTGGCGTTCTGCTTCACGCCATTGTTTCTGCAGTTTTCGGCGTTCCCGTTTGCTCAAGCCTTTGAGCTGTTCCGGGTCGTGAGACTGATCGACACGAATATTCTTTTGTGCCGGCTTGCTTTTTTTCCGAGAAACCGTTTTAGCAGCAGGGGGCTGCGATTTTGTTTCAGCAGGTTCAGGGGCCTTAGGCTTTTCAGGAACCGAAGCCACCTCCTTCGGAGCTGGGGCTGATTCAATTGCTTTCGACTTTGCAGGAGCTTTTACCGAACTCTGTTTTTCTTCGGACTCTGTTTCAAGTTGAGCCTGTTCTGCTGCTTCCTGTTCTAATCTGGCTGTTTCCTGCTGTTTTTTACGAAGGAGCGCTTTCGCCACTCGTTTAGCTTTTCGTCTGATGCGGCGACGACGCAGGTACTCGCCTCCGAATTTTGTGAGTCCTGAAGGAACCTTTTCCGGTAAGTCAACGGACTGGTACAGCAGGTGGTGTGTATGCAGCAGCAGGCTCGTGAAGAAACACCAGTGTGCGAATAACAGCAAACCGGAGCCAATCAAATGGTGATAGGCGGCTCCCGGAATCAGGTTATCGGTGAATTGAAATATTAAACAGGCAACGTAAGAAGCGACTGCGATGATTGTCATGTTCAACCCTGCCCGGTCGCCACGTAGTTCGAGATACGTCATTAAGGCAACGCTGGAGCCCAGAATGAGTGTTGGTACCATCCAGGCTAAAAGCTGGGTATGAGGTCCCCAGTCAAACAACTTTAATTCGATGACGGTATCGACCCAGATCTGATGGAGATTGGTCGTGGTGCATAAGGCAAACAGAAACATTCCACTGGCAACCCATTTCCAGAGACGGTATCTGCCTGAAAAGTCATGCAGGCTCAGAGTCCGCAAGGCTGCAATCAATAATGCCAGTTGTCCTGAAACCAAAAGAAGTGCGCCACTTAGAACATGTGATAGTGGACTGGTTTTCAATGACAGGTAACCGGCCAGGGCGGACTCGGGTCTGGTCAATTCCGGTCGATAAAGATCAGCCGCAATTAACGAGGCAAAACAGAAGAGCACTGGAAGATAATAGACAGACAATTTCCAGCGTCGGGGGAAAATGATTGTCCGTAAAGGAAACTGTCCAGCCGCGAAACGATGGGTTCGGGCGATATTCTGAGAGACAGTATCCTCGTTTGAATCTTCTAGAGACTCGGAAGATTCCGACGCCAGTCTGCGACGTCGGCGTTCATCCATGGAACGAGAGCCGGCAAATCCAGTAGACATTGATTCTCTTTGTGATCCTTCAACGAGATCTTTGTCGTTTATATGAGATTACTGTAGAGAAGTTGGGAAATTCAAGCTTGAGTGGGCCACGATCCTCGGGCGAACACTCACTGATTTCATCAACCTGAAAAAAGAAAGACACTTCTTTCATCGGAAGAAAACAATCTCAGACAAGAGAGTCGGTTTTGAATTGGATTCTGATTTAAAGGTTCAGTTTGCTGTATGGGATTTATATTTTTTAATTGATACGGTTTGTCTGACGGTCAATCTTCACTTATGCCACCCATGGCTCCCAAATTAAATCGGCCACATTTTATGTGATCTCTTTCGTGTATAAACAATGATGCCAGAAAAGTAGTTAACTGCTGTTTTTTAAATGGTTTAAGAATAGTTGTGGTTTATCGGCCCGGTATAGTGCGCACGCCGATTTACAAAGTATATAATAGGCCCTCACAGTGCCATCCGATGCAATTTTTAATAAATGGAGTTTTACTATTATGTTCGTTAACTGGAAGAACCTGCTGATTCTCAGTTTGCTTCTTTTTTCTTGTAGAGGCGTTTCCGGGGCTGAGTTTTCACAAACAGCGATATCGTCAGATGCAGGGATTGTCATACGCCTCAAGCAACCTGGAGAAACACAGCAGAAGCTGACATCCATCATGAATCAGGTGGACGAATCTCTGAGTACGATTTTGGGAGCAAATCTACGGACGTTTCTAGGGCGTTCTATTTCCAACCCCACTCTGGCAGGTGTCGACAATACACGTGACATGTGCGTGGGAGTCTTTCTCAGTCAGACGAAACGGCCCGGGTTGCTCTATGTAATACCTGTTTCTGATGCAGCAGCTTTCAAAGCTGGCCTCGGTGAAAACTATAAGAGCGTGGTTCAGGAGAAATGGATCATCTATAGCGAAGATCAGATGCTTGTTGATCAGGCGCTGGAAGTCATCAAAGATTCAAATCAGAATTTCCAGGCTCTGATGAGCGCGGAAGCGAAGGAGATGTTTGCGACAGGAGATTTCTCCGTGTATGTCAATTCGGAGAAACTGGTCACGATCTATCAGCCTCAACTGAAGTTGGCCGGGCAGCAGTTCCAGCAGGCTCTGACTCAGCTTTCGGAATCAGTAAAGACATCACCTGGTGTGAATACAGCACCGATTTTATCCATGTATTCAGCATTAGGCAATGGAGCGCTGCAGGCGGTTCAGGACTCCCACAGTTACACAACTGCACTTACGGTTGAACAGGAGGGCATCGGGCTGGAAAGTCTGTTTGAAGTTAAATCAGATTCACAGACCGATCATCTTTTTCAGAAAAACCCACCTCAGAAATTTGAACAACTGGGTAAATTTCCTGCCGGTCAGCTGGCGTATTTCGCCGGTGCCGGTAATACGGATGCCCTGATTACCTGGGGAATGAATTTTACGGCGCAGATGTTTGATGAAACCACTGAGAATCAGGAGGCTCGTCAGAAGTTTGACTCGATTGTGAAAGCGATTCGCAGTTTGAAATTTGGGAGTTATTATTTCTCATTCGAATTAGGCAGACTGTCGGAAGGTGTGTTGAATGCCTACACGGTTTCAGAAGTTTCTCCATCTGCCGAAATGCGAAAATATACTCGTCAGATGATGGCCATGCTGAAAAATATGTCACTCCCCGGCGTCAAACAGGAAATCAAGTATACTCCTGACGCTGAAAAAATTGGCGATGAAACAGTAGACTTGACTGTCATCAAACAGGAGGTTGATCCCGAGTCTGATCCGCTGCGGATTCAGAAACGAATGCTGGAAATTCTGTACGGAGCAGAGGGAATTACGAATCGTATGGCTTACCCAGAAGGAAAAGTACTGCAGGCAATGGGGGGAACGGCTTCGATGGGAAAATTACTGATGGCTCTGAATGCCCCATACGATTCGAGACAGATTGCACAAAATCAACCTGCTTTCAAATCGGCTCTAAGTAAAGGTTTGGAGCGGTCCAATCTGCTGGCCTTGATCGATGTGCCAATGATCCTGACAAAAATCATTGACATATTGGCCGATCTTCAACATCAGAAAGCACTTTTTCCAACAGATCTGAAGGAAAAACAGGGGATTGAAGTATCTTACCTGACTTTCAGCCTGGCGACAGGTCAGCAGTTTCTCAGGACCAAAACCTATGTTCCGGTTCAGAATTTGAAAAGCGGCTTCAAACTATTTACTGTTTACTCAGCCAGAAGAGAGAAAATCCAACCTGCGAACTGAAAAAAGCGTGAAAACAGTTATGAGAAAATAACCAGCATCTTAGTAGTGATAAGTTGTTGATATCAAAAGGGATGTGCGAAGATACGGTGGTCAGGATTCACTAACGAATGGTGGAGAAATGAACATTTTTGCAAATCTTCTCTTGAAAGATTCGACATTTTACCGAAAACTGTCAAAAATACGCGAACCATAATCAGACAGACTCTGTCTAATTGGCGTAGGAGAATTCCTGATTTATGAGTTGGGGATAATCTGTAATTTATTTGTGAACGGAATTGTTCCGTTTTTTCCTTTCGAGGTAGTAACCTCGCTTTTTTAGTCTCTTTCTCTGCGGTTTAACGCAGGAGGTGCACTGATGATTTTCAATAAACAGAATCGTCGTTTCGTCGTCAAAGCAATTAACAACAGCGCGTTTGTCAAAGCAGCTGTCGTGAAAGCCATCGATGTCGTCTGTGCCGCCCTCCGTCTGGATTCGTTAAACCCTCTAAGTGGAGAACGATTGTCGGAATCCGGTGGTATGCCGGGGACCCCCCCGATGGGTTGGCATTGTTGTCAACATCAACCATCAATGCATTCGCTATATCAAAGATATACGCGGATAACGGGTACCCAAACCACTGTGACCGGAACTGCTTCGTAGGCAGTCTCCCATTCCCTGCTTTTCAGCAGAAAATCGTTTTCTCAAAGTGGTTGGTTTAACTCAAGCCGAGTTGAACTGACTGTGCCATTTCGATGGCGAGAGCAACTCACCGGGTGTCTGTCCTGCTGGATAAAAGAACGCATTCTTTTTCCTGCAATCGACTGACCCTGATGCTGTTCTATTCTCGCTGCGAATCTGCATTCCACTTTGATACTCCTTGGATAAAAGTCCTTTTTCAGGGACAGAGAAGAGATAGTACAATGGAAGATCAGAACTTAGTTGAATTAGTTACTGCTGCTCAGAATGGGGATCGTGAAGCTTTTGGTTCACTGGTGGTTCAGTTTGAATCAACTGTATTTGCGATCGTCATGAAGCGATTACGGAACCATGCAGAAGCCAGCGAAGTGACCCAGGATGTATTCATCCAGGCAATGCGAAAACTGTCTCAGCTGAATGCACCGGAACGTTTCGGTGGATGGTTGCGACAGATTGCCGTCCGGATGTCAATCAATCGAGCTGTGCGTCGGCCTAACGAATGCATTCAGAGCCCGGATACAATCATCGTCCTGGACGATGAACCAGAAAGTCCCTTGGATAAACTTCTGGAAAGTGAACGGGCAACCGAATTGCGAGGCGGATTGGAACAGTTGGGTGAAGTTGACCGGCAGACACTGATCTCATTCTACTTCAAAGGTCAGTCCCTGAAGGAGATGAGTCACGAATTTGATCGACCTATTGGTACGATCAAGCGGCGACTGCACACCGCGCGTAATCGTCTGCGGGAAGCATTGCTGGACCTGCAGTCCGTATAATGCGAATTAATAGTAACAAGAAAAGCGTCTGTAGAGGGAAACTTCTGCAGGCGTTTTATTTTATATCGATCTATGAAATACCAGACACAGTCAGGGAATCGTGATGCCGGCTTTGATCAACAACGAGGTCAAAGCAATCAATGGGATTCCAGTAATCGCGGAATGATCCGTCGACTGAATCTCTTCGAACAATGTGATTCCCTGGCTCTCAAGTTTATATGCTCCCGCACAATTAAGAGGTTGATCGAAGCGGACATAACGTTCAACGGCAGTTCGACTGAGATCTCTCATTTTGAGAGTGGTCTGATTAATGTGCGTCTCTAAAAAATCGGGCCCGATCACCGCAATCGCAGTGATCAGCAGGTGTGTTCGTCCCTGCATGGACAGCAATTGCTCTATCGCAAGTTCCTCTGAACCAGGCTTTCCCAGAATCCGATTTTCAAACGAAACCAACTGGTCACCACCAATGACCACCGCCTGAGGGTATTGTTGCGACACCGTTTTTGCTTTTTCCAGTGCCAGTACTTCAGCCAGTGTATCAGGAGTGAATCCGGCCTGTTTAAACAGGTCTTCATCCACGTTGGGATCACACGTCTCAAAATCTAATCCGATTCGTTTCAGTTGTTGAGCACGATACGGTGAAGTGCTGGCCAGAATGAGTTTCATGTTGGTTTCTCTCAGCGGGAATCTACTCAGGCGTTCTGGCTGGATAGAAACTAATTATTAGGTGCGGGGTGGAAAACCTGCCGTGGGGACAACTGATGCGCTTCCGGCTCCCAGTCGGCAATTGCTACCAGTTCGGTCTGAGGACTGATCACAGCCACTTCAATGATCTCGTGTGTTGCTGGAAAATATTCTGGTTTACATTTCAACTTTTGTCCCTGGCTGAGTGAGAGGAGTTCCCGTTCATTGCAGTGGTAGTGTGGCAGTTGTTCCACAGCGAGTATCGCCGGTTGTATATTGTCAGCAATCGTGCCGAGAGAAAGTTCTTCATCCAGTTCCATTGCTGAGTCCAGTGTGAAGGGGCCAATACGGGTACGCGTCAGTGCCGACATCGTGGCACCCACCCCTAATTGTTCGCCCAGATCGCGACCAATGGAACGAATATAGGTTCCCGAGCCACACACGATGCGCAATTGAAACCGGGGAAATGAAAAGTCCAGTAATTCGATTTCGTAAACATCAACTTCACGGGGTTGAATTTCAAACGATTTACCACGTCGTGCCAGATCGTAAGCCCGGCGACCATTAATATGAACGGCGGAATACTGGGGCGGAATCTGTTGAATCCTTCCCTCGAATGCAGGCAGACAGGTTTCCAACTCCTGCAGAGTTACCTGTCGACAGTCAGCTGTCTCGCTGATTTCCCCAGTGATGTCATCAGTATCACTGCGTTTTCCCAGAATAAATTCACCGATATATTCTTTCGGTTGCTGCTGGACAAGGCGAATCAACCGCGTGTTCGAACCAGTACACAGAACCAGTACCCCCGTCGCCAGTGGATCCAGGGTTCCCGCATGACCCACTCGGGCCGGTTTAATCAGCTTCTGGACCTGATCAACAACCTGCCGCGAAGTGATGTCCTGTGGTTTATTGATATTCAGCAGACCCGATATTTTCAAATCTGCGCCAGATTTTTTGGAACTCATCGGAGAATGTGCCCATTGATTCTGGTGGTGACAGCAAAATAGATGCTCTGCCTTTAATTCAGACCGAGACCCGAACTTTCTGTTGATGATAATTCAAAGCGGCACCAACAAAACCTGCAAACAGAGGATGCGGGCTGACTGGTTTCGATTTGAATTCCGGATGGAACTGCACGGCCAGATACCAGGGATGGTCCGGAATCTCAACAATTTCTACCAGATTGCCATTGGGGCTGGTTCCGGTTGGAATCATCCCGGCGTCAATCATTTGTTTGCGATATTCAGGATTGAATTCATAGCGATGGCGATGCCGCTCGCTGATGGAGTCAGCTCCGTAGCAGGTATGAGCATGCGAGTCCCTGGAGATGATGCAGTCCTGGGCTCCCAACCGCATTGTGCCTCCCTTTTCCGTAATCTCTTTCTGCTCTTCCAGCAGACAGATGACAGGGGCACTTGATTCACTGTTAAATTCTGTACTATGTGCGTCGGGCAGTCCCAGAACATTTCGGGCAAACTCAATCACGGCACATTGCATTCCCAGGCAGATACCAAAGTAGGGTATCTTGTTTTCGCGGGCAAACTTAACAGAGGCAATCTTTCCTTCGATGCCACGTTTGCCAAAGCCTCCCGGGACCAGAATTCCGTCAACATTAGACAGTAACGCTTCAGTACCCTGGCGTTCAACTTCCTCCGCTTCAATCCGCTTGAGCAGGATGCGTGTGGAATGATGGAAGCCGGCATGAAACAGGGATTCATAGATCGATTTGTAAGCATCTTTATGATCGATGTATTTACCGACTACTGCAATCGTGACTTCATGTTCCGGATTCTTGACGCGGTTCAACAGGGTACGCCAGTTGGACAGGTCGAGTGGTTCCGCATCGATCTGCAGTTTTTTAACGATCAGTTTGTCGAGTCCATCGTCGGCTAGTCCCTGTGGGACTTCGTAAATCGAATACTCCGTATCGACTTCTTCAATCACGGCCCCTTTTTCGACGTTACAGAACAACGCGATTTTGTCAGCATGGTCTTTATCCATTGGACGCTCTGTGCGGACAATCAGTACATCGGGTTGGATACCAATTTGACGAAGCAGGCCGACACTATGCTGCGTCGGTTTCGTTTTCATTTCCCCGGCGGCTTTGATGTAGGGGACCAGAGTCAGGTGGATAAACAGGCAGTTTTCCTTGCCGATATCCAGAGGGATCTGGCGAATTGCTTCCAGGAAGGGGAGACCTTCAATATCCCCGACCGTTCCTCCCAGTTCTGTAATCACGACATCGACATCAGAACTGGCCAGGTTATAAACTGACTCTTTGATTTCGTCCGTGATATGAGGGATAACCTGTACGGTCGCTCCCAGGTATTCGCCACGACGCTCTTTTTCAATCACACGCTGATAAATCTGACCGGTTGTGTAATTCGATTTCCGTGAGAGTGGGCTGTTTGTGAATCGCTCGTAATGTCCCAGGTCGAGGTCTGTCTCTGAGCCATCATCGAGAACATAAACCTCGCCATGTTCGTAGGGGTTCATTGTTCCCGGGTCAATGTTGATATAAGGGTCGAGCTTCTGCATGCGGACTTTTAAGCCGCGCTGTTCCAGCAAAAGTCCAATAGACGCCGAAGTCAGGCCTTTACCCAGGGAACTGACTACTCCGCCTGTAACAAAAATGTGTTTAGTGATGTGTTTGGTCATTTCGCAATCTGTTTCTCGAGACGTCGTTGAATAATGTTGCATGATAGGCAATTCTTCGCGAAATTGCACGCTTCAAAATCAGGAAAACCACGACCAGATTTCAGGAAGCGTATCTGACAGTTCATCAGAGTTGGATCTGGCGTGTTCGATTAAGGTAAATTGTATCAGCCACTTATGATGACAGATGCATTCTGCTTACGGTGCGGATACTCATGTGATCTGCTGATAGCGTTTGACAAATTGTGCATAATCTTCCGGGGTGTCGATTCCCACTGAGGGATGGGTGACTTGAGCGACTTGAATGGTGGCACCTGATTCCAGAGCACGTAACTGTTCCAGCTTTTCCAGTTGTTCCAGAGGAGTTGGTGGTATCTGAGTCAGATTCAGCAGGAAAGGTCGGCGGTATGCATAGATTCCCAGATGTAGCAACCAGGGACTCTGGTCAGGCAGCAGGAATTCTGGACTCTGATCACGAGTGTATGGAATGGGCAAGCGACTAAAGTACATGGCAGAACCGTCAGTCCGGCAGACAACTTTAGTACATGAAGGATCCTGCAATTGCTCCAGTTCACGAATGGGAGTCGCCAGTGTGGCCATATCAGCAGTCGGGGATTGAATCAATACATCGATCAGCTGATCGATAAACACTGGCGAAATCTCAGGCTCATCTCCCTGGATATTAACCAGAATATCAGCATCAAAAAGTTCCTGTTTTGCCACTTCTGCAATACGGTCAGTGCCGTTGGGATGCTCGCCTGTCAGGCAGGCTTTACCGCCAAATCCATGTACGCATTCCAAGATTTCCAGACTGTCTGTAGCGACGATTAACCGGTCCAGTCTTTCGGAACCGGCTGCAGCTTCCCAGGTGTGCTGAATTAACGATTTACCGGTTTCGTTCAGCAGTAGTTTTCCGGGGAGTCGGGTTGAATGCAGTCTGGCAGGAATTACGCCGCACACTAACATGGGAACACCTCCTGTGTTTTTTTGATTGACGGCTCTTACAGGAACCGTTTCCTGTCCGGTTAATTTATCAACCGATTATGTGAGACATCAAGTGGGAGACTGGAAAAACCAGCTCTTTAATGACAGGAAGTCTGGGAGTATTGCCGACAGGCTGCTATTGGATGAGATCTGATGTTCTGATATGGTGTGCGACGATAAGTTTGGTCTCTACCTATTCCCAGACAGGATTTTCAAATGGAGCATGGATTTTTAGGCTATCGCTCAACATTCATGTTGGATTTTGTTGTTTCGGCACTTATCCTGATTGTGCCTTTATTGTTATTCAGTCTGTTCACGGTCAAAATCAGACATAATTTTTCCTTACACAAAAAACTGCAGATATTACTGGGGGCAGTCCTGCTCGTTGCAGTAACTGCGTTTGAAGTGGACGTGCAGCTCATGCACGGCGGTTGGCAGAATATCGTCAATCAACGCGAGACCCCGTTGACTCCCGAACAGTTCCAATACGTTCGAAATGTGTTATATGTCCACCTGGTTTTTGCTGTCAGCACACCGCTGTTCTGGGGCGCAACACTGTTTCTGGCACTGAAACGGATTCCTGATCCACCTGCACCCTGTGCCCATAGCAGTCTTCATAAGAAGCTGGGCTGGATCTCGACAATTGATATTACACTGACATCGGTAACAGGTTTGTACTGGTACTATGTCGCATTTGTCGTCAGCGGTTGAAAGCTTCTTGACAGATCAGGATTTTTTCCGAGAACGCGTGACCGGTCCCTTATCTGGTTTCTCATCGTCACTGCTGTCTTTGGCAAGGACGCGGGCAATGGCATCCAGAAAGATATCCATTGCAAATGGCTTTCGCAGATAATCATCCACTCCCAGCATTTCAGCGTAAGCTTTATGTCGCCCCCCTTCATTAGCGGTAATCATAATCACTTTGGGGGGGGAGGGGAGTGATTTGAGAGACTCCAGTACTGGGAAACCACCCATTTTAGGCATCATCATATCGGTAATGACCAGGTCCGGGTTTTCAGATTGTGCCAGCTTTTGACCTTCCAGTCCATTGGGGGCAACAATGATATTGTAACCTGCTGACTTGATAACACCGCTTAAAGTACTTGAAATTTCACGGTCATCTTCGATCAATAAAATCGTGTAATCGGTTGACATGGTTTTTTAAATTCCCTGGAGAAACCAGTTGTTTCTCGCGACTCCTGAATTAAGGTGACCCAGCGCCACATCCTCAAGACACACCTGTCCTGCGTATATGGTATGCCTCTATCAGCCGATTCTCAAGGCAGTTATGGAAAACTGTCATGAATCTTGATCTTTCAGGTGAACATTGAGCCCCATTATAGCGGATTTAGCGATGGGTTTTCTTCACTTTTGGCTTGTTTTATGAATGCTTTAACCCGAGATGGGTTTTTAACTCCCGGTTGATCCTCAACTCCACTGGCTGTATCGACACCAAAAGGTTGAACGGCGCTGATTGCTTCTGCCACATTCTCCGGGGTCAGTCCTCCTGCTAATATCAGCGAAGGCCAGTCAAGATACTGGTATTCTTCTCGAATCATTTTCCAGGGAGCAAGATGACCTGTGCCTCCGTAGGCGATCGGTGAATAAGCGTCTAGCAATATGTGGTCGGGGCGCTTTCCAACCTGGTCACAAGTTTCCAGATAAGATTTCAGAAATGCGAGATCTGGTTCACTGGTACGAATCGCCTTAATGATGACGAGTTCGGGGATCTGTTGAACCAGTTCTGCCAGAAACTCAGGTGTTTCTTCACCATGTAACTGAATCATGTTTAAGGATAGCTCGTGACAGGTCGTAATCACATCAGCCAGTGAGTGATTGACGAATAATCCAACCAGTGTGACTTCGCGTGAGCCAATTGCTGTCTGGATCTGTCTGGCAGCAGCAAGATCAATGGAGCGGGGAGAACGCTCATAGAAATTCAATCCCAGAGCCGTAGCACCCAGATCGGCGACCATACACGCTGTATCGGGGTCTCGTATGCCACAGATTTTAATCCACATCTCTTTTCACTTCGTTGAGGAGCCGGCTTCGTCTGAACGGTATTAACAGAAGTGAATTATAGTCCGTACGCGACTCAAGGGGTAGCAGTGATCGGGAGGAATTTGATGCAGACCGGTTTGGGAACCTGGATCTCATGACCGGTTGGTTGGAGCAATCCGGTTTTCTGATCGATCCGAAATACAACAATGTTGTTTGTATTCTGGTTTGCCGCGAGCAGAAACATTCCCGATGGATCAATTTTGAAATTCCGTGGCATGGCGCCCCCCGTAGGCTGGGAACCGATGGAAGTCAGTTTGCCGGTCTGCTCATCAATGCGGTACATGGCCAGCGTATTTGGACCCCGGTTCGAACCGTATAAAAACTTCCCTGAAGGATGCACTTGTACTTCCGCGGTGGAATTACCTTTGAAGTCTGTACCCGTTGGAACCGTAGGTATAGTCTGGATTTCCTCGAAGGTTCCTGTATTCGCATCGTAATTCATGGCAGTAACGGTCAGATTTAATTCATTGATGACATATCCCCATTTCCCTGAAGGGTGGAAGGTAAAGTGGCGGGGTCCCGCTCCAGGGGACAGTTTGAATCCGGGGACAGGATTAGGCGTGAGAGAACCATCTTCCGCATTAAACTGGTAGACCCGCAGTTGATCGATTCCCAGATCGGCCACAATCGCATGCTGATTATGGGGATCGAGATTAATTGAGTGTGCGTGTGGGGCTTTTTGACGAGCAGGATTGACGCTGGAACCGGTGTGTTGCACGAAGGACGTGCTTTCTTTCAATGCTCCATTTTTCAGCAGAGGTAACGAACAGATATTGCCTCCCCCGTAATTTGCTACAAGTACATACTTACCTGTAGCATCAACCACCAGGTGGCACGGATCACCTCCTCGGGAAGCCTGCTGGTTGAGAAACGTCAAATTCCCTGACTGAGGATCTATGGAAAAAGCGCTGACGGCTCCCGATTTTTGCCCCTTGAAATTACGAACTTCATTGACGGCATACAGGAATTTCTGATTGGGGTGAATTGCCAGGAACGAGGGATTATCCACATTCTCAGTGACGTTCACCAGAGATAACTTACCTGTCTGAGAGTCCATGCTCAGTTGATATATTCCCTGGCTGTCACTGCCGCGGGTATAAGTGCCCACATACACCCTGTACTCTTCGGCAGCCGAGAGCAGTTGAGAATCAAACAGCGAACACAATATTGGAAGCAGTATCAGAACGCCTGTCAGAATCGAATACGATGAAAACATGGACGGCTGCCCTTACATCAAACAAGGTGGGGAGAGAAAACGAAGTAAAGTGCAGCAGACCTTATCAGATCCGGCATATCGCTACCATTTATTTGACACAAACCAGTCGGTAAACGCAATAGTCTGATTCTCTCAGGATCTGAAATACCGGGTGTGCCTGTCCTGTGAATTATTGAGAATGGAGATTATACTTTCTGACATGTTAAAACGGATTACATTACACAATTTTATGAGCCATTCACACACCGTGATTGATCTGTCGCCCGGCCTGACGGTGCTGACCGGACCCAACAATTGCGGCAAGTCTGCTTTTGTCTCTGCACTTCAGATCCTGGCAGAGAATACTACCGGCGATTTCATGGTCAGACATGGCGAAAAAGAGTGTCGCGTGATCGTCGAAACGGACGACGGACACACAATTGAGTGGAAACGTAAAAAGAAAACGGTCAGCTATAATATTGATGGTGTTGATTATCATCGCTTGAGGAACAGTGTTCCCGATCAGTTACATGAAATATTGAAACTGTCCAAAGTCAAAGCGGGGGACACTGACGAATTCGATGTCCATTTTGGCGAACAGAAATCTCCGATATTTTTACTGGGGGACCGTGGCAGTCGAGCAGCCCGATTCTTTGCTTCGTCTTCCGATGCATCGGTTTTAATCGAGATGCAGAAGCTGCATCGCAGTAAAGTGAAATCCGCGCAACAGGAGTATCAGCGACAGCAGAACGAGTTAAAGTCGACTGAAATTGTACTTGAATTACTGAAACCGGTTCCTGAACTGGAGACCCGCCTGGAGTCGCTCAATCTAAGCTATGAAGCATTGCTTAAGGAGCAGCAGCGAATCAGAGATCTGGAAGCATTCCTTCAGGATTATCAGCATGCAGACCAGCGTGTGTTACAGTTGTCAGGTACCGTAGCAACGTTGAATAAATTACCTGGTTCGCTGGAACAGGAAAATGAGAAACCACTGGAAGTCTTGACTCAGCGATATGAAGCTTTTGAGAATAAGACGCGCGTCGCTCAATTTCAGGTGTCAACGCTCCAGCCACTGGCGAATCCGCCCCCATTGGAACAGACGGAGCGACTCGAGAAATTGATTCGGGAGATCAGAACTCAGGAACTGGAGTTAAGGTCTGCTTCCGCTACGGGGGATTGTCTCAATCTACTGAAAGAACCTCCCTCACTGGCTGAAACGGATCCTTTACAAAAATTGATTCAAAAAATTGCCGTGTCGGAAGAACGTACACAACTCGACAGACTGGAATCAGAAGTGCTCGAGGCCTGCGTGCCTCCTCCTGAGTTGACCGATCTGGAGAGAATAGAGCAACTCTGTCAGCAATGGGAGCAGGCGGCTGTCCAGTTCAACCATCAGCAGGTAATTCATGCGGAATGCGAGTCGGAATATGAGGCTGTCCGTGATCAATTACAGAACTGGGTCAAAGAGAATCCCAGTTGCCCGACCTGTGGTGCAGCATTAGAGCCCGACCAGTTTATCAGAACCGCAGAAACAGGATTAAAGGGGCACGCACATGGCGCATGAAAACTACTCCGGCGTGCTGTTGATTGGCGATCCCCATGTCGAAGCCCGCATCCCCGGATTTCGGAAAGATGACTACCCACTGGTCGTGCTGGAAAAACTGAGCTGGTGTATAGAGACTGCCCGCGAGCAGAACCTGCTGCCTGTGCTGCTGGGGGATTTGTTCCATGTGCCCCGCGACAATCAGAACTGGCTGTTATGTCAGCTGTTGAATTTATTTGAGACACCCGTTTACGGGATTTACGGAAATCATGATTGTCGGGAAAATCAACTGAATGAACACGACACTCTGAGTATTCTCATACAGGCCGGAAAATATCATCTGCTCTCAGACGAGACCCCCTGGCGAGGAAAAATGCAGGGGCGACCGGTGTTGATCGGTGGGACTTCCTGGGGAAAAAAGCTGCCAAAGTCACTTGAGATCGATCCGTGTGAAGAGACTCCCCTGGCCATCTGGGTTTCGCATCACGATCTGATCGTGCCCGGCTACGAGGAGCAGGGGCATTATAAGCCCTATGAGATCAAGGGGGTGGATTATGTGATTAACGGTCATATCCATCGTAGGCTGGAAGATGTCGTAAAAGGGCAGACCACCTGGGTGACTCCCGGTAACATCGTCCGCCGCTCCCGTAGTGATGCATCACGGGCACACGTGCCTTCGGTGTTGAAGCTGGAAGTCACGGGGGAGGGCTGGCAGAGGTCTGTCATCGAAGTACCCCATCGTCCATTCGACGAAATCTTTCACGCGGAAGTACAGGATGATTCCGAGCAGGGACTTCCTTCCGCTTTCATTTCAGGCCTGGCCGAATTACAGACACGTCGCACGGACAGTGGTGCAGGACTGCAATTGTTTCTGGAAAAAAATTTAACACAGTTTCAGGCCGCGGTCGCGGATGAAGTACGCAAATTAGCAAGTGAGGTTTCCCATCATGTCGACTGATCGATCAGGGGCAGTGCCCGAAATAGAAGCGTTAACGGAACAGTTTCAGAAACTGAATAAGCGCAAGATTGAATCAGAACGCGATCTGGTCAATGCAGAGCAAAATCTGAACGAACTGAAACAGCAGGCACGGGACGAATACGGCACCGATCAGCTGGATGCCTTAAAAGAAAAGTTAGAGCAGATGAAGGCTGAAAATACACGAAAGCGTGCGGAATATCATCAGAGTCTCGTTCAAATTGAAGCGGAACTGCAGAAGATTGAAACTGAGCATCACGCTACAGACGCGAACTGAATCCTGAGCGCAGTGGATAAAGATCACCAATGATGAATAAACCGCCTTCTCCCCATGAACCGGATTTTGCTACGGAAGAACTGCGCTCTCCACTTGCATTACAACGCAGATGCTGGGAACTGGCCGCGGTTCGGAAGCAGAAAATGAAAGAAAAAACCACGCTGTCCGAACAAATACAGTTAACCGAACAATACGTGGCAATTTCCGGACAGGTGACCGAAGCTCTGGAAACTCTCAGCGGTCAGCTGTTTGAGCAGGAACTGCAGCTGATTCAGGAAAAACTGACAATCGCTCTGCAGGAGGTTCTTGAACAGCCTTTGAAGCTCAAAGCCAACGCAGAGTGGAAGCACAATTCGGCCAGTGTGGAATTCCAGATTGAACGTGAGGGGAATATCGAAGACATCATGCGTGGTCAGGGAGGCTCGGTTGCCAATGTCCTTTCAGTCGGATTGCGGATGTTTGCCCTGATGACCCTTGATGAGAAGGAGCACCGCCGCGTACTTGTCCTGGATGAGCAGGATTGCTGGTTACGGCCCGACCTGGTGCCGCGACTTGTCAAAATCATTCATGAAGCAGGGGAAGCGCTCGGCTTTCAGATCATCATGATCAGCCATCATGATTCCAGCATGTTTGAACGCTATGCTGACTGTATTTACCAGTTTTCACCTTCGAAAGACGGCGTCCAGGTGCAACGGATCGAATCGGACTGGCAGGACAATAGAAACACACATTACGAGCGCTGAATTTTATCAAAGGACTTGATTCATTTATGGCACAGGCAAAATATAAAACGGCACCCGTTCCAACAGAGAAAATGCCTTCCGGGATTCCCTATATCGTGGGAAATGAAGCAGCGGAGCGCTTCAGCTTTTACGGAATGCGCGGAATTCTTGTTGTGTTCATGACACAATTCATGCTGAATGCCAGTGGCAAACCGGATCACATGCAGAATGAACAGGCGATTGCTTATTTCCACCAGTTTGTTGCAGCCGTCTACTTCTTTCCACTTCTCGGATCGATTCTCTCCGATGTGTTCTGGGGAAAGTATAAAACCATTCTCATTCTTTCGATTGTGTACTGCCTGGGACATCTGGCGCTTGCCATTGATGAAACACGCGTCGGATTGTTTATTGGCCTGAGTCTGATTGCCATCGGAGCAGGGGGAATTAAGCCTTGCGTCTCTGCACATGTGGGTGACCAGTTTGGGAATAAGAATCATCATCTGCTTAGCAAAGTATTTGGCTGGTTTTATCTCGCCATTAATCTCGGTGCTTTTGTTGCTTCGATTATGATTCCCAAGGTACTCGAATATTATGGTCCACATTATGCATTTGGGATTCCCGGGATACTGATGCTGCTGGCCACGATTCTATTCTGGCTGGGGCGTAACCAGTTTGTGCATATCCCTGCATCCGGCTGGAAAAAATTTCGTACAGAAACGTTTGGGAAAGAAGGCTTACAGGCGTTGTTGAATCTTTCCGTATTGTATTATGTCTTTCTTCCCATTTTCTGGTCTCTCTTTGATCAAACAGGTTCCTCCTGGGTACTACAGGGAGTCAATATGAATCAGGATCTGATGACTCCCTGGGGAAATATTAAACTGGGGGCTGCCGAAGTGCAGGCATTTAATCCTCTGTTTATCTTGATCCTGATTCCCACTTTTTCCTATGTGATTTACCCCTTAATTAACAAAGTATTTCCACTGACTCCCCTCCGAAAGATATCGATTGGCTTTTTTCTGGCAGCGGCTTCGTTTGCAATCACTGCATTGATACAGATCCGCATCGACTCCTCTGCTGGCAATCCTCCCTCTATTCTCTGGCAGGCGCTTCCCTATTTTGTCTTAACCGCTGGCGAAGTGATGGTTTCCATTACCTGCCTGGAATTTTCTTATACACAGGCACCGAAATCAATGAAATCATTCATTATGTCTTTGTATTTTCTATCCATGACGGCCGGGAATCTGATGACAGCCGAAGTCAATAAATTTATTATGATTGATGAAAATACTTCCCGTCTGGAAGGTGCCAGTTATTTCTGGTTCTTTTCCGGTCTGATGTTTGTCGCTGCGGTTCTGTTTGTGTTTGTCGCCAGGTTCTATAAAGGAAAAACCTATATTCAGGATGATGATGCGGAAACAGCTCTGGCAGAGGAAGAAGGGATTCAATAAAGCGGCTTTAAAATCTAATCCCGGACTGCTTTTATTTATAAGTAATACTGTTATGATTCGTTCCGTCGACGGTGGCAGATCGGCTGACGGAATTCTCCCAAATATTTTTACCAGATTGATAAGGAATCAGAAATGCGTTTCAATCAAACCATTCAAGTGGCATTATGCGGTTTTGGGCTGGCACTCTTCACGGGGTGTTCAGCGCAGAGCGATACCCGTACTTTTGACGACAAAGATTCGGCTGCATCTGTGGAAGCAGAACATGCACACGGGCACGATCATGCCCATGGCCCCAATGGTGGGCATCTACTGGAAGTCGGGGAGGAACAGTATCATGTGGAAGTGGTCTTCGATGAAGCAGGCCGCACACTGACAGCCTATATTCTGGGGCCCGATGCCAAAACTGCATTCCCGATTGCCGGGAAAGAGATCGATTTTGATCTTGAGATCGGTGACAAAGAACATGAAATTCCCCTGGCTGCTAAACCTCTGGATGGGGAAGGAGAGGGAAAGTCCTCACGGTTTGTTGCTGAAGGAAAAGCGATTCCCGAATCGATCAAAAAGGAATCAGATCTGAACGGTCACTTCCATCTGGATATCGGCGAAAACCACTTTCATGTCGATCTGAGCCATGGCGAGCATGAAGGACACGACCATGCTGAGCACGACCATGATCATGATCATGATCATGAAAAACCTGAATCAAAAAAGCCAGAAGCTGAAAAGCCTGCTCCTGCGAAAGAAGAAGCAAAGCCTAAAACAGAATAAAAATAATTCAGCTGTAAATGGACACTAAAAAAACTCCCCTGTTAAGATAAACAGGGGAGTTTTTTATTTCATTGTTGTTGATATGTCGCAAATTTGTTTAAAACCAGAAGTATCGACGGCAGGTTTCTACCACGTCTCCAAACAGTACATAGAACAGACTGCGTTCGCCACAATCAATCTTAGCACTGACCTCCGCCCCGATGCGGAGCAGGGGGAGTTTTTCCTTGTCAAACGTAGCATAGGTTTCCACAATACTGCCACTTTCTTCAGACGAGTTGGTACGTGTGGAAAATTCCGTGACTTCACCTTCGTAAGACAGTTCATTCGACGTTGCCAGGATGAACTCAACTGGCAGCCCGATATCTCCCTTTCTTTCGGTCGCACGCAGGATATGTCCCATACGCTTTTCTTCTACATCCAGTTCCAACTGCCAGGGACCATTAGGATCCATGATTTCCAGCAGAAGTTCCCCCCGCTGCACAGGGCGATTGATCAGCAGTTGTTCGATCTGGAATGTGGTCACAACACCATCAATCGGTGCCTTGACATTCAATTTATCCAGCCGGTCTCTTAGAATTTCCAGATGTTTCAGTACACCAGAGATTTGAGTCTCTGTCTCGTTTAATTGACCACGCAGTTTCGTGATTTCATCGACAGGACGTTTGTTATTATTTCCTGACTGCAGCTGTGCATTCAATGTTAAACGCATGAGCCGAAGTTCATTAAGCTTGTTTTCCGTTTCCAATAGCTGTGCTTTGAGATCTTCATTACGAATTTCAACCAGGAGTTCTCCCTTTTTCACCCGTTGACCACTCTGGACGTGGATGGCGACGACTTCGCCTTCCCAGTTGGTAAATACTTCGCGTTGAACCATAGGCATTAGTCGCCCGTCACAACTCACGCGATAATCGTAAGGAACCAGCGCCAATGTGACACCAGCAGCGACGATTAAGGCAATCACTACCAGTGTTTTTACCAGAGTTTTGCCTCGCAATGCAGCGAAACAGCGACCGATAAACCTCCAGAGAGGCATCAGGAAGATACTTTCGTAATTACGTGAGTTTGCAATTCCACTGGCGATGTGACCAGACAGAAGTTCTGCACGACTTTCCAGATGGGGGCGGGGCTGGCTGTCGGTGATCTGTTCCACGATCAAACCACCAATCAGCTTTTTCGGTGTATCTTTCATACGACCGAGTGCTTCTTCATCTGATTTAACGACCTGGTCTGGTTCGAAGAGCGGCACAATCAGAATCATACGCGCTCCACTTTCCTGCAGATAGTCAGCCAGTGGTTCTTCTATCTGGGGTGGAATCGCATCATTCGATCCAGAATATATAAATGTTTCCCGCATGGCCAATGCTTTGTTTGCCAGTTTAGAAAGCAGGCGGACGGTGTTGGCACGTTTGTTGACCTTATCCTGACCATTGATGGCTTCAATCACGGTTTTTTTTCCGTATTGCATCGCCAGGCTGACTCGATCTGCATTTAACAGTTGCCGACCATCATTGACAACCGTCGCGCCAACTTCCGTCAGGTCCAGGCTGCGATGTATCTGTTGCACAAACTGGTCGACTTCTTCCCAGACTTCCAGTGATGCATCTGTCTGACTGTCTTTCTCGCGTTCTGCCAGATAATGAGAAGCGTAACCAGACATTTGCTCAACAAACTGCAGATAGCCAGGGTGGGCCTGTTTGGGAGCGTTGGATCGCTGAAAGATTTCAATAACACCGACCGGTTTTTTTCGGATGGTGAGCGCCGCGACTACTATCAGGTTGTCTGTGGGCAGGTGCACGTCGTTTTCCGCATCCGCTGCAAAGATGCGTGCTTCCGCTGTCGATAAGACATCAGATAACAGTCTCTGGTTCTTGAGAATGGCTTCCGGTTCTTCATAAAAACCAGTATCTGCCAGGTTCAATTCACTTTTCACTGCCAGTCGACCGCTCTCATCAATCAGCCAGGCAGCTCCTGCAGTTGCTCCCAGGCCTGCAACAACACGTCTGAGGAATTCGCGAAAAAAAGTCTCCGCGGCGACATTGGAATGAGCGAACTCTTCGATCTCTCGTGCGATGCGAATGACACGTTCACGGGTCTGACCCGGTGTCGGTGATTGAGTGCTTGTCATAGAGATAGATTACCTGTTATGTCGTTCGAGTAATTCCGGTAACTGATTGTCAGAAGCTGAGTCACTTCCACAAATTATACGGTATGTTTGTGCTAAACACTGAAAATTTACTGTAAGTACATTCCAGATTCATGATCTGGACAGTCTTACATTCTGATGATTTTATGGGAGCAGCAGGGCGATTGCAAAATTCCATTTTGCTGTAAATGTATTTTTTTACCCATGTTGCGTAAAAGAAACGGAAGATTTGCCTAACCCGTCCATTAGCAAATAATCCTATAAACGGCCTTCATAATAAAAGACGGTCAAATATACAAAGTATAACATACGTATTAGGCTTACTCGGTTTAATTTGAAATCTGGTATCGACTTACAAAAAAGGAGATTAACCGGGCATCCCGGTCGGTGGATACATGTGTGTTAAAATGGGATGTCGGGGATGTGTGTGAGGATTGTATCGCTAAGTTGTTGTGATACAGCGCGTCGTTACGGTCCGTTCTATCCTGTAAAATTCAAGTGTGTCGTCAGAGAAAGCGCTTGTCAGGGGGGTGAGCGAGGCGTTAGATATTAGGCTCAGAAGTGTCTATATTTATATGTCTGAGTATTTTGTCTGACTGAGGCACTGCGAAATACAATTTCTCTAAACAATCCGCGAATCTGATTTGGAACAAAGTCATGAATTTAACTTTGAAGAAAACGTTAACTTACTCGATGCTGATGACATTGGGTGCCTGTCTGATTCTGAGCGACCATCGCCTCTCTGCAGACGAAAAACCGGAACACAAAGCTTCAAATGCTAATGCGGAATCATCAATCACTGTCAATAATTGCCGAATTAAATTAATTGATCGTGTGATTCTGGGAAGCGATCGACCGGGGGTACTGGAATTCGTCGAACCCAATGAAGGTGAACTGGTCAAAAAAGGGCAGGTAATTGCCGCTTTAAAAAGTGATGCATTGCAGGCAGCAAAAGCAACCGCAAAGAAAAAAGCGACAAATGACATTGAAATACGCTACTCCCAAAAAGCCCGAGACACAGCCTATGTCGAACTCGAAATGAATCTGGATATTAACAAGCGGGTTCGCAATACCATCTCAAAACTGGATATCAAACGTCTGACATTGAATGCTGAGAAGAGTGATCTGCAGATCGAGCAGGCGCAACTGGAATTTGAAATGAACAAATTACAGCTGAATGAAATCGATGCCCAGATTGAAGAGACAAAAATAATTGCGCCCTTTGATGGCATTGTCACCAAAAAATTTCGCTCGACTGGTGAAGTGGTACGGCACGGAGACGAAGTTCTGGAACTGGTCAGTACAAAACGAGTCAAAGTCGAATCTTATGTGAATATTGAAGATACCTGGATGTTTCAGGTCGGTACTCCAGTAGAGGTCCAGTTAGACATCCCCGGCGTCCGATTGCCAATTGAAGAGAAGACATATACAGGCAAGATCATCTTTATTGATGTGGAAGTAGAACCGATTCACGGGAAATCAATTCGGGTCTGGGCTGAAGTCGAAAATAGGGATAATGATCTGAAAGCAGGGTATATGGCAACCATGAAGATTTTGACTGATAAGTCTGACAGCAAAGTTGCGCAGAAAACCGAAGTCAAGTAGTTTCAACATTCGTGACAACAGTTGATATTTTTTACACATTCCTGATTGAATCCAGAACGGGCTTATGAGCACTTTAAGTGAATCCATGACATCTTCAACGGAACGACCCATTCCGTTGAGCGTGCGCGATGATTTAATCAGCAAGTGGATTCATTACAAAGGACTCGGGTACTGGGTCATTAAAGACCCTGTTTCTCTGAAATATACTCGACTCCATCCCGAACAGTATTACATTCTTAATCTGTTAAACGGGGCACGTTGTCCAGAAGAAATTAAGGATGAGGTACATCGACAATATCCCACGCTGCTGCTTTCAATCTCCGAAATTCAGCAATTGATCTCCGATCTGTACCGAAAAGGTCTATTGACCAGTGGACGACCCGGACAGGGGGTGACGCTGATCAAGCAGCGGCGCGAAGAGCATAAGAAGAAATTAACGACGACCTTCAAAAACATCCTCTATCTCAGGCTCCCGGGTTGGGATCCGGAAACCTCACTACAAAGGCTTTATCCTTATGTAAAATGGATGTGGCAGCCTTGGGCAACACTCATGTTCGCTTTGCTGATTATCTCTTCCTGGATATTGATCGGGGTTCAGTTTGAGGTCTTTCGCAGTCGACTACCCGAATTTCAACAGTTCTTTGGCTGGCCGAACCTGATCTATATGTGGTTTGTGCTGGGTGCCGCTAAAGTTATCCATGAATTTGGCCATGGCCTGTCGTGTAAACATTATGGTGGCGAATGTCACGGCATGGGGATCATGTTTCTGGTGTTCAGTCCCTGTCTTTACTGTGACGTTTCTGACTCCTGGATGCTCAGAAATAAATGGCAGCGGATTATCATCGGCGGGGCCGGGATGTATATCGAGGTGATCATGTCAGCCATCGCAGTCTGGATCTGGTGGTTTACCAAACCTGGCCTGCTGAACCATCTGGCATTGAACCTGTTCTTCGTATCGACTGTGACGACAGTGATCTTCAATGCCAACCCGTTGATGCGATTCGACGGTTACTACATGATGAGCGATTTACTCGAAATACCTAATCTCAGGCAGAAAGCTGATAAACATCTGCGTGATACTTTTGCCTGGTATTGCCTGGGGATTGAATCTCAACGAGATCCCTTCATGCCGGAAACAGGAAAATTCTGGTTTATCTTCTACGCTCTTTCCGCAGCGATTTATCGCTGGTTTATTATGTTTGGGATCACACTGTTCCTGTATACCGTTTTGAAACCCTATGATTTGCAGAGTATCGGAATCACATTGGCCGTGGTATCCATCGCCTCTTTTTTAGGCGGAATCGTCTTTAACATTTACAAAATTATTGCTGCTCCGAGGACCGAACCCATGAATTACTTCAAAGTCTCAGCGACGCTGACAGTTGCCGCCGCCGTGATTCTTGGAATTCTTCTGATCCCCGTTCCCATGCATTTTGAAGCACCTTTCATTGTGGAAGGTTATGACGTAAGGCATGTTCATACCAGCGGCAGCGGTCGCCTGGAAAATGTCTACGTCGAACCGGGACAGCACGTTGTTAAAGGCCAGAAACTTGCGAACATTGTAAACATTGAAAAGCAGGATGAACTGCGCCAGTTAAGCACGGATCGTGATATCCAGATGGATGAGATAGCCAAATATCGGGCTCTGGATGATCTGGCAGGTCTCAGAGTATCAGAAGAGAAACTGTCGAATATTCAGGAACGTATTGCTGAACTGAAGGAACAAATCAAAAACCTGGAAGTGATCGCTCCAGTCAGCGGGGTTGTTGTAGCGCCCGCGAGTCAACCTGAACCAAAGTTGTCGGATTCCAAAAAGCAGCTTTCGCGCTGGTTTGGGACACCTCTTGATGCAAAAAATGAGAATTGCTATCTGGAAGAGCGAACTCACATGTTGAGTATTGCCCCTGAATCCCGTTATCAGGCAGTACTGTTTATCGATCAGGAATATCGAAACGACTTCAGTGAGGGACAGATGGTTGAGCTGAAACTGGAGCACCTTCCTGACAAGATCTACGAATCCAAAATAGAACGTGTCGCACACGGGCACCTGGATTTTGTTCCTCCCACTCTCTCGAATAAAATGGGGGGAGAGCTACCTACTGTGACCGACAAGGATGGCCGAGAAAAACTGACCAGTACAGCGTATCAGGCAATCGTGCCGTTAGATGAAGACGTGATTCTGTTCCGGGCAAATATGCGGGGGAAGGCCCGGTTTCTGGTGAGTAAGTTAACGACAGGGCAATGGCTCTGGCGTTACTTCCGAAAAACGTTTCATTTTCGACTCTGACATTACGTTGGCAGCGACTTGTGGAAACGTTGAAATCCAGAACCGGGAATCTTTATGAGTAATGTCATAGCCGAAGCTGTTAAACTATTGCAGGCCAATCAGGCGATAAAGGCAGAAACCCTGATGAGGCCTTACTATCCGGCAAACGTCAATAATTCTCAGTTTCTCCATCTTTATGCTCTGGCGAATTCTCACTCTGGCGAACATTCGCTGGGAATCGATCTACTGAATAAAGCGATTTCCCTCAAGCCGGATATCGCAGAGTATCATCATAATATTGCCGCAATATTTCGACTGGTGGGAGAGTTTAATCTTTCGGAAGAACATTATTTGATCGCTCTGAAATTAAAGCCTGATTATGCAGAAGCGTATTTTAATTATTCAGCGACCAGGAAATTTGAAGCAGATGATCCGATTCTCGCAGAGCTTGAGCAACAGACGGCCAGAGCAGATTTGACTGATGAGGATCGCTGTTTCCTGGGATTTGCTGCCGGCAAAATCTTTAATGATGTGAAAGAATACGATAAAGCATTCTCATTCTATCAGATAGGAAATCGGTTCAAAGGTGCTTCATTTGATATTGATCGCTTCAGAAAAGATATTGACCGGATTATCTCTGTTTTTACATTCGAACGCATCAGGCAAATGGCTACTCTGGGACATCAGAGCAAGGTCCCTGTTTTTATAGTCGGTATGCCTCGAACAGGAACCACTCTGGTTGAACAGATACTGTCTAGCCATCCTGAAATCCACGGGGCTGGTGAGCTTCCAGATATTTCCAGTATTACAGGGACGATGCCACAGCATGCATCACCTCAGACGAAATACCCGGAGTGTATAGCCTGTCTACCTGACAAAGCCTTTGCAGGTTTTGCTGATGCATATCTGCGGCGACTGCGAACCTTCGATCCGTCGGCTGCCCGGATTATTGACAAAATGCCGGGAAATTTTATGCACCTTGGACTGCTGGCAATCATGTTTCCGCAGGCGAAAGTCATTCACTGTCGCAGGCATCCGCTTGATACCTGTCTCTCCTGTTATTTTCAGCGATTTCGTCGAGGTCACGAGTATTCGTTTAATTTGTCTCACCTGGGACTCTATTTTCGGGAGTATGAAAGACTCATGCAGCACTGGCTGGAAGTACTGCCTACAACTCCTTTTGAGCTCAATTACTCTGATCTGGTGAATGGGCAGGAAGATGTCTCACGGAAACTGGTCAGTTGGACGGGCATGCCCTGGAACGATGTCTGTCTGTCGTTTCATGACAATTCCCGACCTGTTACAACAGCGAGTAACTGGCAGGTGCGTAGACCGATGAATAAATCTGGCCTGGATCGCTGGAAAAATTATGATCAGCATCTTGCCCCGCTACGCGAAGCTTTAGCAGGTACGGCCCAAAGTCTGAATTGAGTCGATTGAGACCAGACTTATTGAACGACAGGTATAATTCCTGCCTTGTTTTGAGTCGAAGACCACCAGAGTTGCCAGAGTCTTTGATTGTACCCAAAATTCTGCTGTGTGATCTCCTGCAGGGCAGACAAAACAGCTTCATTTTGATGATGATGTTTGACTGAGATCGTACGCATGGGAATCTTGGGTTGTTGTGAAGGCAATACAATTACTCCATTGGGATACCGACCTGCCAGCAGTCCCGCTTCAATATCAGGAGGCAGGACCACGCCTGTATTTCCAAACGTTCCGTTGGTGCCGAAACTGTATGTTGTTGTAGTGTCAGGGACCCTGACGCGATAGGTATGCGTTGTCACCAGAGCAGAGATCAGTTCCGGTACGACAGATTTATCTCCAATCAGCTCCAGCCCTTTTCCAGCCCTCTGGACAATCAGGTTTGATCTATTTTTCAATGCTTCGATAAAGTAGACGATTGCTTGTGATACATCGCGTCGGGAGAGTGCCTGCAGGGCAGACTCGCGAATCGCCTGAACAGGGTCTGATAAAGCGAGTTCCGCCAGTGGTCTGAGAGGCTTGTCGCCAGTAATCTGTGACAGTGTGGTGACGAGAAGTGATCGTATCAGATAGTTTTCGTGCTTACCCATCAGACGAGCCAGGGCGGACACTGCAAACGGGTCGTTTATTGACTGAATATTTTTCAAGCCCTCCTGTTGAAGCTGGGCATTGTTACTATTCATCAATGACAGCCAGAGCTTGACTTTTTTAAACCACTTTTGTTCTTCAGCGAGGTCTGCTTCATTTTTTTCCAGTAATTCCAACTCCGCGGTCGAGACATAGCGTCCTTTATATTTGATGTAACCATTTTTTCTCATCAATTCATCACGGGTCATCCATTCCCCGTCTCGATTCGTATACCCCAGTGCTGCACGGGCTTTTGCATGATCCGGTTCCAGTAATAATACTTTTTCCAGTTCGGCATGTCTTTGAGAAATCAGGTGATTTTCAGAACACCAGTTTGCCAGTTCCAGATGCGCATCGACCGTATCAGCGATTGACTTGGAGCGAGATTCATATTCTTCGACAGATAAAGGACGATTCGTAATGAACTCAATCTGTTGAGCGTCAACAGTGATTTTGCCACCAGTCAGTGTTTCTATAATACGAGCCTCTCCTGATTCGGATGGCAGCTTCTGCAGTTTACCTCTAATCTCGCCGCCTGCTTTAAGCTTGATCAGATCACAATGTCCTGACGTCTGCTGACTCAGGATTAATGTAAATAGCAGGGGGACAGAAAGAGCGAGTCTTGAAGACGGAAGAAAATGCTCTGGAAACATTGTACCTGTTCTCACTCCTTTTGATGCTTTGAGTTATGGGGGGCGAGCTACAAACTGAATCCAACGTAAGTTGTCGTTCGATTTTATCATAATCAATAAATGCAGGACAGGATCATTTTTCAGGCATCGTCAGTTTTTGGAATTCGTACCTGGCGAAGAGGCTAAGGTTAATTGCGTGATCTGAAAACAGAAATGGGCACATGGTTCCGCCAGCCGGTTTTGAGTTGATGCAGATCCCCGTGATTATAGTAGAGTGTACAGTATTTATGGTGGAAATTCTTCAAATGATTGCATAACAGTGCTGGATTCCCCTTTGGTGAAGTGGGTAGAATGGGATGTATGAGCCTGCGTGAAGCACTTGGAATTCTGCTTTGCAAACGCTTTTTGAAGACAGCTTTCGGTTAGAGTCAGTCCGTATTGTAAACTTGAGATGTGATACTTCAATTTGCATCAGGTGATCCTGACCAGACTGTTTGTTGATCTGCGAATACCAATCCTGTTAAATCATCTTGAAAAAGCTGGTGCTATGTCTCTGTGGAAAAAATTGACAATTAATTTTCTGATATTAATTCTGACAGTCACCGGGAGTGATTGTCTGATGGCTCAACGTCTGAATGAGTCCTCGGTTGGTATCACCATTCCTACACAACAACAGTTAGGACTGTACGATCTCGAACGCGTCTGGTGGGGGCAGGCTACTGTTGATCCTCATCGCGATAAAATTGTGCATTTATCGATCGACGAAATCAATTTGTATGCATTATCTACGGCAGGCATCATAACGGCATTTAATAACGAAACCGGCAAAAAACTGTGGGCGACTCAACTGGGTAGGGGAAATAATATCGGCTATGCGCCGGTCTCCAATTCAAAATATGTTTACATCACTGTGGGGACTAAATTATACGCCATCGACAGGCTGAATGGTGAAATTGACTGGGAACTTCAATTACCAGGTTCTGCGTCTACAAGTCCCACGGTCGACGAAGATGCTATTTATGTAGGCACATTGAATGGCCGAATGTATGCATGGGACCTGAAAAAACTGAATGAATTAAGTAATGAGGGAAAACTCCCGGCATGGCGTGAAAGTGCTATCCGTTGGACATATCAGACCGGCGATACCATCAACACCCCTGCGATCGTTACAAACCGTACTTTGCTGTTCGCCAGCCAGGATGGTTCACTTTATTCGGTGACACTCCAGGATCGTCAGCTTGCATTTCAGTTTGAAACTGATGCACCCATTTCAGCCAGTCTTGCTGAAGAAGGTAAGAGCCTTTTTCTTGCTTCTGAGGATCAGAATCTATACTGTCTGAATCTCTTGAACGGAATCGTGCGCTGGAGAATCCGATCCTCGTTTCCATTAGTCTATCCGGTTTCAGTTCTGGACAAAGACGTTTATCTTTCTTCAAAGAAAAATGGTCTGTTCCAACTGTCAGCTCAAACAGGCCAGGAACATTGGTGGCAACCACTGGGGTCTCGATTTATTTCGCTGTCACCCACTCGCGTGTATGCTACAGATGAGATTGGAAATTTACTGGTACTTTCCCGCACCGACGGTGCGGTTCTTTCTGCTGTGCCACTTCGTAAATACCAGGTGAAGCTGATGAACGAGCAGACGGATCGAATTTTCTGTTCGTCAGAATCGGGAATTATTCTGTGCCTGAAGCAGAAGGACCTTCCATTTCCGATCCGCTTTAAAAATCAGGATAAATATCCGATTCTTCCCGACATCGCTCCAGAACCCGCAGCAAAAGATGTTCAGTCAGACGCTGCAGCGAACGGAGACAATACCGATAATTAGGTCGGTTTTTCCCGCTTCTTTCATTCCTCGGCCCTTATTTGTTTTCTGATCACATACTGGCTAAACTGAGTCGGTGTTGTGCCTGGAAGGGCTTTGGTACACCCTGTTACTGGAATTCTGTTTATATCAGGCACGGGAAACTTCTTTACAACGACAGGTGGACCTTGTCCATTCTGTATTCTCAGGTGATTGACTAAGAAACAAATGAGTAATTCACATCCACGTCGCGCATTAGTAAGTGTCAGTGATAAAACGGGTCTTGATGGATTTGTAAAAGGTCTGGCCATGCTGGGCTTTGAATTTATTTCGACCGGTGGAACTCGTCGCTATCTGGAAGAGCAGGGCGTGAATGTCATCGATATATCAGAATACACGGGGTTCCCGGAGATAATGGACGGTCGTGTTAAAACACTGCATCCCAAAGTTCACGGTGCCATTCTGGGACGCCCTGATCTGGCCAGTGATGCTGCCTCGATTCAAGAATTTGAAATCGTTCCGTTTGAACTGGTGGTCTGCAATCTGTATCCCTTCGAAGCGACGATTAGCAAACCTGATGTAACGCTGGCTGAGGCGATTGAACAGATTGATATCGGCGGCCCGAGCATGGTTCGCTCTGCTGCCAAAAATCATGCTTATGTCGGCATTGTGACGAATCAAATACAATACGGTCGAGTGCTGGATGCATTGAAATCCGGTCCTCTGACTCCGGAATTTCGTCTGGAGCTATCTGCTGCCGCATTCGAGATGACAGCCCGCTACGACCGCGCGGTCGCGAATTACATGGCCTCTGTGCTGCCATCTGAGGCAGGCGTTCAGAGCCGCTTTGCCGAACAGGTCAGCATCAATCTGGTGAAACGGGATCAACTGCGTTACGGCGAAAATCCTCACCAGGGAGCCGCCTTCTATGTTGAGCAGAATCCTCCAGCAGCCAGCGTGGCTCAGGCAGAGCAACTGAATGGCAAAGAGCTATCCTATAATAACTTTCTGGATCTGGATGCCGCTCTGCAGATTGCCAGTGATTTTGATAAGCCGGCCGCAGTGGTGATTAAGCACACTAACCCTTGTGGATGTGCAACTGCTGAAACGCTGGTGGAAGCCTTCGAGAAAGCTTATGCCGGGGATCCGGTCAGCGCCTTTGGTTCCATTTTGAGTTTCAATCGTCCTGTGGATCAGCCGACCGCTGAAAAACTCTGTGAACCGAATCGGTTCATTGAAGCGATTATTGCTCCCGACTATGAACCAGCAGCATTCGAACTTCTGACGACTAAGCCAAAATGGAAAAAGAACGTGCGGTTGATGAAATGTCCCATGATGCAACCGCCGACAGAACCAAGTCTTGACTATCGTCGGGTTTCAGGTGGGCTTCTCGTACAGGAGAAGGATGAACTGCGGGATGACAAGGCAGATTGGAAAGTCGTAACAGAGCGCGAACCAACGAGAGAAGAATTAAACAGTTTGAGTTTTGGCTGGGTCGTCTGTCGTCACGTGAAATCGAACGCGATCGTACTGGCCAAGGATGAAATGTTGCTGGGAGCCGGTGCCGGGCAGATGAGCCGTCTCGACTCATCCTATATTGCCGCCTATAAAGCGGGTGACCGCAGCCAGGGATCCGTTGTCGCCTCTGATGCCTTCTTCCCGTTCCGTGATGGCGTGGATGAAGCTGCGAAAGCAGGGGTGACCGCCATTATTCAACCTGGTGGTTCCGTGCGGGATGAGGAAGTCATTGCCGCCTGTAATGAGCTTGACATTGCCATGATCTTCACTGGTCGTCGTCATTTTAAACATTAAAATTGACTACATGGCCGCGAGTCCCACGTGAGGGTAATCTGATGACGCAGTGTGAGTGGCTCTATAGGATTCACACTGTGTTTTTTAGTTCTGATTGACCCGGTCGTACCAGACATCAAAACGGTGTGCCATACCTTTGACAAGTTCCGGATGCTGGTCAGCCACATCTGTTGTTTCGGTACCATCTCTCTCCAGATCATATAACTGCCAGCGATCTGGTTTCTGACGGAGCCGGATCGCTTTCCAGTTTCCTTCCCGGATGGCCTGATGGCGAGGCAGATCCCAGCAAAGTCTCGCAGGGGCAGTCCGTTGTTTTCCTCTGAAAACCGGAAGTAAACTTACACCTTCGACAGGTAGTGGGTGACGGCCCTTGAATTCACTGGGATACTCAGCATGAGCGATATCCAGGAATGTGGCCATAAAGTCAATCACATGTCCCGGTTGTTTGGTGATGGCCCCTCCCTGTTGAATTACGCTGGGCCAGCGAACCACCAGTGGCGTACGGATACCTCCTTCATAACCCTCGAGTTTCGTTCCGCGAAAGGGGGTGTTGCTGGTGGTAGCCCACGCCAGTCCATATGCAGCAAAAGTATCCGCTGGGCCGGGCAGATGATTGGGGCCGCTTCCCGGCTTGATGAGTACACCATCCCGTCTCCAGCCTGGATTGGGAGTATTCTTACTGAATCCAAATCCACTTTTGTTTGGATTTAGCCCTCCATCAGGTGCTGCTCCATTATCAGAGAGAAAGATGACAAGTGTGTTTTCTTCCGCGTTCGCAGCCTTTAATGTCTGCAGCAGTTGTCCCAGACCACGGTCGATGGATTTTACCTGCGCCGCATAGACAGCCATTCGTTCTGCCTGCCAGCGTTTGTGCCGCTCCTTGTCCCAGTTACCAATACTGGCGGCGCGTGGTGCCAGTTGCCATTGTTCCGGGATCAATCCTGTATGACGCTGGCTTTGAAATCGCTTTGCACGGATCTGGTCCCAGCCCTGTGTTTCATACCGCTTTCGGAAAGGGGCAATCTCCCCTTCGCGGGCGTGTAGTGGCCAGTGTGGGGCAATGTGAGCGACATAGAGTAAAAACGGTTGCCGGTTCTGCAGACTTTCTTTGAGAAACCGGTCCGCGTGTGCATTAAATGCGTCCGTCAGATAATAATCCTCAGGGAGTTCGATTCTCTGACGATCCAGATAAAACGGATTCTGAACGACTTCATGATAATAGCTGATTTTTGCCTGGCACATCGGGCCGTAAAAACGGTCGAACCCGCGATCGAGGGCTGAGTCTCTCCCCTGCCACTTTCCGACCATCATGGTGTGATATCCCGCCTGCTGGAGTACTTCACCAATAGTCATGCAGACGTCAAACTTCTTTGGTTCGTTCCAGCGGTCTCCCCGATGGCCGGTCTGCTGGCAGAACAGTCCCGTTAATAATGATGCTCGCGTGGGGCCGCAGATGGCATTGTTATAGAACTGAGTAAAACGCATTCCGTCCCGGGCCAGTGAGTCGATGTGCGGCGTATCGATTTCACCCCCGTAGCAGCCGATATCCGACCAGCCCAGGTCATCCGCCATGATCAGGATGATATTGGGGCGGGGTTTTGTTTCCTGGGCTGATGCCAAGGAAACCGAGAATATGAAAAAAAAGGCCGCCAGGCTCCAGGGATTCATGTTGAATCAACTTTCTTCTGTAGAGTCTGAATTCTGTATTAGCTGACCTGCATCATAATGAACCTCAAAATGAAATTATAATCAACGGACTTCTCTAAAGTCCATAAGGTCGGTCTCTGGCGTCGTTTGGAACAGGTAAGACTTGAAACTGAGAGATATGAATGGGAATTTCATATGAGAAGAGAAGCATCATGGGTCTGCTAAAAATTAAAGGAGCCTTCTTCAGCGAAGAAGGCTCCTTTCGTTATGGCCCATTGATTCGAATTATTGATCCGAATGACAGCTGGTAATCAATTACCCGCTGGTTTTATTAGAAGACGAGAATTACGTCTGTACCAACAGTAAACTGGCTGTCCTTGGTTGCACCACTTTTGGTTGTCCAGGGGTCAGCTCCGTCAGCCCAGTCCCAGCGAACTTCAGGACGAACCTGGATACAGGAATTGATTTTGTGATTCAAACCTGCAGTGATTTCGTAGTAGTTCGTACCGGGGTTACCCAGCTGAGTACCATTATGATCACGCCACCATTCGACACGCATACCAGCACGAGTTGAATCGCAGACGTCATAGAAGAGGTATTGGTTAATACCGTAAGCTTCTGCATCGTCTCCTGGATCTGCAGCGTCACCATTCATGAAGAACATGTGGTCATGCTGGAAAACGTAAGACAAGTTGTCTGACAGTTTCTGCTGAGCTACGATACTGAAGATGGTCAGGTTGGAAGTTCCACCGAGTGCATCATTTTCACCGCCAGAGCTGAGGGCAAAGGTCAGTGATGTATCTTCGCTGTCGCTGGTCCAGCCGATAGAACCCAGGAAGCTCCACTCATTGTTCTGATTTTCGAAGTCATCCCAACCAGTGGTGATACCACCGGACAAAGAAACATTGTCGCTCAAGTCAGTACTGGCCAGAACACCTGTGTGGGTGAAAGGTTCATCGTACTGCATGGTATAAGCATGAGAGTAGAAGAAGTTTCCGGTTGCAGGTACAACTTCGTATCCAATCAGGGTATAGAAGTGACCAGCATTGATGGTCACACCGTTTCCGATGGGAGCATAGAATGAAGCATACAACTGAGGCATAGCCAGACCGATCTGGTTGGCAGTCGCGTTGTCGTTGTCTGACCACGTACCGTCGAAGTTCGGGGTATTGTTGGGGCCACCAAATACAGCAGTATCGGCAGCATCAGAACCAACTAACAGGTCGACACGACCACCCCAGCCGAAGCAGTCTTCGTTGGCAGCAGCATCTTTTTCCAGAACGAAGTACAGCTGGTTCAACATGAACTGGCTGTCAGCCTGGTTGAATCCCACACCGGGAGTGTTCAAGTCGTTGGCAGGACGGTTACCGTTGAAGGTAATACCAAATTCCAGCCAGCCACTCAAAGACCAACCATTATCTTCGAGGAAGTTACCACAGCCATCGCAGTCGTCGAACAGACGAGTCAGGCGGCCGCTGCAGCAGTCTCCATCATCACTTGACTCTTCGCCACAGCAAGTGTCAGGATTGGTACAGGTAGGAGCACAAGTCTTCGGTGCACAGCATTCTGCTGTTAACCGTTCGAGTTCTGCAGCTAACTTTGTACCAGCTTCCTCATACACTTTCGTGCAGCAGGCATTGGGTTGATCTGGAGTGCACGAAGGCGCACAACCAGCATCACCACCAAATGCAGGTGATACAGCCATGAGACCCAGCCCACTTAAGAGGAGCCCAGTCAGTCTGGCTTTTCTTTTCAGTTCATTCAGTTTTCGCATATTTTAACTCCTGAGTACACGCTAAAGGTGCTTGGTCTCCATACCGTCAGAAGGGAGGCGTATATGCTTTCCAAAACTATGAATTGGTAGAAGCCATACTGACGGTCTAATCAAAATCCCATCGTTACAATCAGATGACCTGCGAGGTCCGATAAATTGAGCGCTAACATAACGATGGCTCTAACAGGGAATATCGGAATACTCTGTAGTACTTTTGATGAAAAGAGATAGGTCAAGAATATCCTGACTGATCAGGAAGGTCTGACTTGTTCGACCAGATTCCGGAAGCGTTAAACTTTAACAAATCATAAATTATGTTAAGCTTGCGCGAAGAATAAGCAGGATATGACTCAATCCAGAAAAGAGTCTTTAGAACAAGACATTTTCGGGAGAGTAATTATGAGGCACTTGAAAACAGGGCGTCGACGAACCCTTGAGAGTTAAACAGCTCAAGATCATCAATTTGTTCCCCGACACCGACGTATTTTACAGGGATTCCCATCTTCTGACGGATGGCAACAGTGACGCCTCCCCGTGCTGTACCATCTAATTTTGCTAAAATTAATCCAGAACATTCGATAGATTTCGAAAAATGTTCTGCCTGACTGATTCCATTCTGTCCAGTAGTAGCGTCCAGCACTAAGAGACTTTCATGGGGTGCATTCGGGATTTTTTTGCTGACAACACGCTTGATTTTCTCCAGCTCTTCCATCAGGTTCGTGTGCGTCTGTAACCGCCCTGCGGTGTCAATAATCAGGTAATCAACGCCTGTTTCTAATGCCCGTTCACAGCCTGAATAGGCTACACTGGCAGGATCTGTGCCATCCGGCCTTGTGACAATCTCACATCCCAGTCGATCAGCCCACATCGTAAGCTGTTCGACAGCTGCGGCCCGGAATGTATCGCCAGCTGCTAGTAATACTGATTTGTTCTGTTTCAGGATCAGATTTGCGAGTTTTGCTATCGAAGTTGTTTTACCGACCCCATTTACTCCCGCCACCAGAATTACGGTCACTCCATCCGGGTTCTTGTTTAAAGGTGACAAGGGGGCGGAAATATCCCATTTAGTGTCTCCTTCACCCTCAAGAAGCGTGCGGATCTTTTCTTTCACCGTCTCTTCGATTTCATCGAGAATCACAGTACGGCCGCCATGCTTTTTGCGGATTTCTTCACAAATTGCGGAAGAGGCAACGACTCCCATATCCGTTTTGATCAGACGGGCTTCAAACTGTTCAATTTTCTGGTCATCCAGGATTTCGCCCGCTTTAAATAAATCGCGAACATCTGTCCTCAATACTTCTTTAGTTTTTTCTAAACCACGTTTTAATCGGTCAAACAGACCCATTTTTCTTCTCTCTTACTGGATGCAGCTGATTGATATTTATTCTGGATCACGAGGATGTCAGTCGGCGATAATATAGTGTCTGAGGTCAGACGGCAAGTATCTGCTTTTTCTGCATGAATCTATGATTTTACTTTATTATTATTGAGCAGACTGTCAAATCGTTGGATTGCCTGTTCCCAAACGGTTTTCTCTTGTGGTTCATATCGTTTGGTTTCTATGGAATTCAGCACAATATTCCGTATTTCAGATAGTGAACTGACAGCACCAGCGGCTCTTGCCTGAACTAATACATTTCCCAGTCCGGTGGCTTCGACCGGACCGGTGATGACAGGGATCTGGCAGGCATTTGCGGTAAATTGATTCAGCAGCTCGTTTTTGGTCCCTCCCCCGACGATATGAATGACTTCAATGGGAGTCCCCGTCAATTCTTCCAGCCAGCCTGATACCTTGCGATATTTCAATGCCAGGCTTTCCAGAGCACAGCGAATGTACTGTCCGGGGGTTTCAGGTACCGGCTGACTGGATTCTTTACAGTACTGTGAAATCGCTTCAAGCATGTCAGATGGGCTTAAAAATCGAGGGTCATCCGGGTCAACCAGGGAACGAAACGGTTCTGCGGAGGCAGCAGCTTCCGCCAGTTCTGAATATTCCATCGTTTGTCCCTGGCGTTCATAGGAACGCTTGCATTCCTGTACCAGCCAGAGTCCCATAATATTTTTCAGTAATCGATAAGTACCGTCTATGCCCCCTTCGTTCGTGAAATTCAATTCAAAGGCCCGTTTACCTAAAACGGCAGAATTGACTTCGACTCCCATCAGCGACCACGTACCAGAGCTGATGTAAGCCCAGTTTGGAGTTCCTGTCTGTGAGGTTGGGATGGCGGCAACCGCAGAGGCCGTATCGTGAGTGGCTGGAGTGATGACATCAATTTTACGGAGTCCGGTATATTGCATGACTTCTTCTCGCAACGTGCCCAGTTTCGTTCCCGGCGAGACCAGTTTGGGAAGCAGGGAAGTCGGGATCTCCAGTTTACGGAGCAAATCATAAGCCCAGTCTCCTGTCAGGGGGTTCAGACATTGCGTGGTTGTAGCATTGGTGAATTCCACAACCTGACTGCCGGAGAGCAACCAGTGAAAGAAGTCGGGAATCATCAGGAATGTCCTGGCCTGCTGGAGCAATTCAGGGTCTGTCTGCTGCATCGCCAATAACTGGTACAAAGTGTTGATCTCCATAAACTGGAGACCGGTTGCGTCAAATATTTCCTGTTGCGGGACGCGCGAAGTAGCGAGATTCAGCATGCCTTCCGTACGCGGATCTCGATAATGATAAGGCTGCCCCAGCATTTCCTGTTTTTCCGACAGCAGTACGTAGTCGACTCCCCATGTATCGACACCGACGGAAACAATCTGATCGCCATATTTTTGTGCGGCGAGTGTGAGACCTTTCAATATGGAAGACCAGAGGCCGGTTACATTCCAGCGTCGTGTTCCTGCGAGAGGTACCGGGCCATTACTGAAACGATAGATTTCTTCCAGCTGGATTTTATTATCATGCAGTCTGCCTGCGAGAACACGACCGCTTTCTGCCCCCAGATCAACTCCTAAAAAACACTGCGCCGGCATTGATGATCCCTTTTGATTCACTAAAGACTTCTGGCTGATAGGAAGTAAAATATGTTAATCACAGTCCCGCATCATACAATAACTTCCTTGGAATTTCATTGGATACCGGCGGAGACACAGTAAAGATTTACAGATCATGGAATCTTAATTACCGGTTGATTGTGGTTTTTGAAAACAGACTCTATCCTGAAGAAAACAGAATGTCATTTTTTACGCATTATTAAGCAATTGAGTGAGATCCCATTCCCATGAAACCGATGATGTCAGTGCTCGCTGTTTTCCTGTGCTTCTCATTTTTTCAATCAGATTCTCTGGCTGCAAAGCCTGTGAAACTGATTTTCGATACTGATATGGGAAATGATATCGATGATGCATTGGCGCTGGCCGTCATACATGCTTTGCAGAGCAGGGGGGAATGCGAACTGCTGGCGGTTACCAGCAGTAAGGACAATCCCTGGTCGATTCTGTATTGTGATGTGGTAAATTCATTTTATGGTCGATCGGAAATTCCACTGGGAAGAGTCAGCCAGGGAGCTACTCACCTCGACGGATCATATACACGTAAAGTTGTGGAAACGTCCGAGGATGGAAAACCGGTATTTGCGAGACGCTTTCAAAGTGCGGAAGACATTCCAGACGCGGTTTCAGTTTTAAGATCTACGCTGGCAGCACAGCCCGATCATTCTGTGGTGCTCGTTGTAGTCGGGTTTTCAACAAATATCGCCAGACTGCTACAGTCGCCGGGAGACCAGATCAGTCCCCTGACGGGGCGGGAACTGGTATCCCGGAAAGTGAAACTACTCTCTCAGATGATTGGTCGATTTGACCGGGATAAGCCTGCGGAATTTCATGAATACAATGTCAAACTCGATATTCCAGCGGCGAAAACGGTTTTCGAATTATGGCCAGCAGAAATTCCCGTCATTGTCAGTGGCTGGGAAGTGGGGCGTTCGATTCAGAATCGTGCCGTCAGTATTCAAAATGATTATGGCTATGTGAAATATCATCCGATCAAGCTGGGTTACGAATATTGGCATAAAATGCCTTATGATCGACCTACCTATGATTTAACCAGTGTGCTGTATGCGATCAGGCCTGAACGAGATTATTTTGGAGTATCCAAGCCAGGCCAATTTAAGATCAACGAAGTCGGAAAACTGGAACACACTAAAAAAACAGATCGAAATCAGCAGTTTTTGACTTTGACGCCAGAGCAGATACTCAGAGTACAGGAAGTTCTGGAAAGCCTGTCCAGCCAACCACCTGCGATGTAGTACCCAATCAACCATTCATTTTTATGGAGGAGGATTCCTGTGAATCAGAAAACGGAAGATCATGTTGAACCTTCCTTCGGCAAGCGTTTTCAGACCGCTTTGAAAAATCTCGGGATCGGGATCATTTTCCTGATGGCAGGATTGTTTCTGCTCTGGCACAATGAGTCTAAAATTCTCGAACGGGAAATCAGTATTTCGCAGGCAGAGTCAATTCTGTCAGAAAATCAGCAAGAGAGTTCTGAACAGCGAGAACTGGCGAATAACGAAAGTGGCGATTTGCAATCAACAACACTCTTCAACTGGGGGCTTCGGTTCGCCGGTTGGATCATAGTGTTTCTGGGATTAGCTACGCTCTTTAAACCTCTGGTTGTGCTCGTTGATAAAATCCCCTTTCTCTGGAATTTTGTCGGACGTGGCATCACAGTATTTGCCTTGCTGAGCTCTTTCAGTCTGACCTTGATTCTCCTGTCTGCTGTCTGGATGGTGGCTCGACCGGTTTTTGGAGCGATTTTACTACTTTCGGGGATCGTTCCGTTGTTTATTCTCTATCGCTCCGGAAGACGCGGGCGTCTGAAGCAGGCGTTACGGAACGCCTGATACCATCTGCACAGAATGGAATGGATGTAATAAGTACAAGTCGGTGGTTCTTTTACCTGTTTATCCAGACTGTCTGTCTTGTTGTCTGTTGCTGAATTGGTTCCCAACTTTCTGCCTGAGATCTCAGGATTCCTACAAGTCGAATAACCCATATAACCGATACCTTTGATATATCTAATACCCTTCACGCGGAATTTCCTGCGCCGCAGGGTGGTTATTTGCTGGGTCTGTCTGAGTTTGAAGGCAGTTTCGTAGAGCCTCCGGCTTGTAGACTTCTTTAACATGAGATTGAAGTAGAACATGGTAAATCCGGCCTACCGTTTATTGCTTGGAATGATTGTACTCCTGTCAGGAGTACAATCGCTGTCCGCACAGGCTCCCAACGCATCTGTAGCAGGACAAGCAGGGAATAATTACTCACCGGCCTCATATCATCCAGGGGCGCCTCATAAGATGCAATACGCTCCCGTACAGCAGTATTATGAGCCGGGCCCCGAATACTATGGGAACGTAGACCAATATCAGTCTGAATATTCAGGAGATTCGGGTATGATCACTCGGGTACTTCCGGTGGACCGGGGTTGGGCTTATGACCACCCGTGGGATGGACTGTTCAAGAATCTGGCCAATAACAGCTGGATGCGGGTGGAATATTTGTTGTGGAAAGCTCCCCCGGGAAACCAGTTGGTCGGGGCAGATTTACCTTCTGGAAATGACCCGCGTCTTCCATATGCGATTGAAGACCCAGATGGGACATTTAATCTCGAAGCAAAAGAAGCCGACCTCAGTTCCATAGGCAGAGTTGGTTCAAACGGGATTCGTGGTACATTTGGAATTGATTTTGAACGTGGCTCGATCGAGGCTATCTTTTTTGGGATGCAAACAGATGAAAGTTCTGTTTCCTATGGAAAACCTGATCTGGCACGTACAAACTTTACCGCTGATGATTTAATAAATACAAATTATGACCTGTCGAACAGTATTGCGATTCAAACACTGTTGGACGGTCAGGTATCAACCGCTGGCCGAAGATTTAACCAAAAGTTTTCGATTAACTATCAGACTCAGGCCTGGGGGGCAGAGAGTAACTATGTGATTAATACAGAACGCCTTTTCTTCAGAACCTACTATGGAGCAGGTGGACTTCAGATACGACCTTTGGTTGGTTTTCGGTATTTAAAAATAGGCGAAGAGATGTTGATTAAAGGTTCTTTTGAGGACCAGGCGGAAACGGCAACGACTCCGGTTGCCTTGTTCGAATCCACTATTGATACGTCGACTGACAATAAACTGTATGTGCCTCAAGCAGGGATTCGCATGGAATTTATACATCCCTGGTTTACAATCTCTGCAGAGCCGAAAGTCGGCTTTGGTGTGAATAACTATAGTGGGAGTGTATTGACGAATCAGTTCTTAAGTGCAGCTGATCCGACTCATATTACCAGCTTTTCAAGAACCAGATTTGCACCCACCTTTGAGTTTGGTGTCAATGCCCGAATCCATCTGAATCAAAACTTCACTTTCAACGTGGGATATAACTTCTTATGGGCCAATCAGGTTGCCAGAGCCGGTGATATTATCTATTACAATACTTCTTCTGCGAATCCAACTACTGGCGTTTCGTTGCAGGCTCAGGACAGTCTGGACAGTTATAAACTGCATGGTCTGGTGATCGGTGGGGAGTTCAGCTGGCCCTAAACTATGTCCAGTTTTACAGTAGCGACTCCAGGACCATTTGGGCTGAGCATATTAGATCGGGAAACGCTCTGGTTAAAAGTGCTGCGATCTAGTCGTCACTGCTTTTGTTGATTACTGTCAGGCAATCAGTTTTTCAACAATTTTTCCACCGACGTTTGTGAGTCGAATATCCAGACCACCAAAATTTTGTGCCAGCTTCAGGTGATTCATTCCGAACAGATGTAGCAACGTGGCATGAAAGTCATTGATGTGAACGGGATCTTCTTCCACTGACCAGCCCAATTCTGTCGTTTTGCCAATGACCTGGCCACCTTTGACACCTCCACCCGCCATCCATAGACTGAAGGCGCCTGGATGATGATCACGGCCTGTTACCGCTTTCGAACCCGTTCGGTTTTCTCCCAGTGGTGTCCGTCCGAATTCACCAGCCATAACAACCAGTGTGGAATCGAGAAGCCCTCGCTGCTTGAGGTCTTTCAGAAGCGCAGCCACGGGTTGGTCTACAATTCCTGCGTTCCGTTTTATCCCCGCATCCAGACCACTGTGGTGGTCCCAGGAAGCATGGTAAAGATTGACAAACCGCACTCCGCGTTCCACAAGTCGTCGTGCCAGCAGGCAGTTCCGTGCAAATGCACCCTCCGCATCGGCTCCCCCGCCTCTCTTACCGGTTTTAGAGTCTCCTTTTCGGTTGACCCCGTAGGCTTCCTGCGTCTCTTTGGTCTCGCTGGATAATTCAATCAGCTCCGGTGCCGAAGACTGCATTTGAAAAGCAAGTTCATAGCTGGCGATCCGGCTGGCAATTTCATCATCGCCTGTCTCTGTCAGCTGTTCGGTGTTCAGCCTCTTGATGGCTTCCAAACCGGATTTCTGCATGGCGGAACTGATTCCGGGAGGATTGTTCAAATTCAATACCGGCTCACCCTGATTTCGGAACAGTACTCCTGCATAAGTTGAAGGCAGAGATCCACTGGACCAGAGTGAAGCGCCGCCACTGGCCCCACGGCCTGCTGTCAGTACTACATACCCGGGCAGATTATTGGATTGACTGCCCAGTCCATAGGTCAGCCAGGAGCCAATACTCGGCCTTCCGAAGCGTCCTACCCCTGTATTCATCATCAACTGTGCCGGATGGTGGTTAAACTGTTCGGTATACATAGAGCGGATTAAAGCGATGTCGTCTGCACAGGTTGCAATATTGGGAAGTACATCTGAGAACTCGGTACCGCATTCGCCTGATTTTGTAAACTTTCTGGGGCTGCCGCTCAGGGTAGCAGTCTCTTTGTTGATAAAGGCAAATCGAACCTTATCGGTCAATTCTTTGGGGAGCGGCTGTCCGTTTAACTCCTGTAACTTTGGTTTGGGATCGTAGAGGTCAATCTGGCTGGGGCCACCTGCCAGAAAAATGAAAATACAGTTCTTAGCGGTACCGGGAAAATGGGCATCTTTGGGAGCCAGTGGATTTGTGAGGCTGTTTTCCGAAGCAACCAAACCTTCTTTTTCCAACATCGCAGCCAGCGCAAAACTGGCCACACTGCAGGATGAGTTCATCAGGAAGCGACGTCGTGCCAGATTCAAATTGAATGGTTCAGCGTTCATGTTTTCTTTGTTCCGTTATGGATATGGCACTCTGGTTACAGGATAGTCTTAAAAAATCTAATTATCCGCGGGTCACAAACTCATCCAGATTCATTAAAACCCGTCCAATCATGATCCAGGTGGCGACTTCCCGCGGGGTACTACCTTCAGGGATCTGGATTTGATTAGTCAATTCGCTGACTGCTGTCTGATCTGACTGCAGGAGTTTTGTCTGTTCCTGATAGAGTTGGCGGATAATTATAATTTCCTGTTCCGAAGGCTGTCGTGCCAGGCAGAGTTCAAATGCATGATGGATGCGGTCATCCAGAGAGGGTTTGTTGATCTGTGTTGACTCAACAATGCGTGTGCCCAACTTTTGTGAACACTCAAAAAAGACCGGGTCATTCCAGATTGTTAACGCTTGTAGTGGCGTATTGGAACGCTCTCTGCGGGTACAACTCAGATTAGAATCGGGTGAGTCAAATGTCATCAGCATGGGATAAGGGACTGTACGTTGAAAGAACGTATAGAGCCCGCGACGGTAACGGTCATCCCCATTGCTGGTCGTCCATTTCACCGAATTGGCATATCCCAGATTAGCGATTCCCTCGGGTTGAGGGGGATTCACACTCGGGCCGCCCACCTTGTGTTTTAGTAATCCGCTGACTGTCAAAGCCTGGTCGCGAATGATTTCCGCTTCCACCCGCAGGCGGTTCTGATGAGACAACCAGGTGTTATAAGGGTCTCGTTCCTCAAGTTCCGGTCGGTTCGTGGAAGACTGGCGATATGTTGCGGAAGTGACAATCAGTTTATGGAGTTGTTTCAGGCTCCAGTCGTTTTTGCGAAATTGAGTGGCCAGCCAGTCAAGTAATTCCGGATGTGTGGGAGGCTCGCCCTGGGTACCAAAATCGTTGACCGTGAATACGATTCCCCGGCCAAAATAACGACTCCAGATACGATTGACAGTCACCCTGGCTGTTAAAGGCTGTCGGGGATCAAACAGCCAACGTGCCAGGTCAAGACGATCAGGGCTGGATGTGCCAATGGGAGGCAGGACCGCCGGTGTATTCGCTTTGACTTCATCGGCAGGATTCAGGAAATCACCTCTTACCAGCAAGTGTGTTTTGCGGGGTACTTTGAGATGATCGACTACCTGGGCCTTCGTGGTTTCTGCGGGATCGCGGGGGGCTTTTTTCCGATGTGCAAGTTCCTGCGCTTTCAGTTTTATTAACTGGGGATCAATGGTGCGAAAATAATCCAGCAGTTCCTGGCGTTGTTCTGCCGTTCTCTGTTCAACCGGTGTATTGAGTGTCTCGACTACCAGGTCGGTCATTCCAGTGAGAGGCAATGGTGCGTCTGCAGTTGAAAGTGAAATGCGAAAGCGTCCCAGGTTATGATATGTTTTTTTCGTGGTGGACTGCTGCAGTGAAACAGTGACCAGCGTACCTTTTTCAAAACCAAATGGTTTTTTTACTTCAAATGTGGCAATCTGTTTTTTCCCCTCCTGGGGAGCAATCGACCAGCCAGTATGAGGACTGTTATTGATGACACGATCAACTTTGTAGCCCTCCATTTCAAAACTGGCCTGTGCTTTCTGTAACGCAACCTTACTGGTCGACTCAGGTGATTCCAACGGCGCTGTATTGATCGTAAGCATCGTCAATTCGAAATCACCGGTGGCACTCCGTCCCGGTCCCTGTCTGGGCAGACTGGGGTCGGTGAGTGCTTCGAGCCGAATCCCCTTTATGTTCTGTAGATCTGTTTTAAAAGTGATCGTATAGATTTCTGCGCGACCTGGGTTTTCACCTTCAGCCAGTATGCTGCGATCTGGCAGGATCTTCAAAGTGGTGTTCTGTTTGGCTTGTACGGTTTCCGGATTCAGAATTGTCCAGACCGGTTTTTTTCCCGGATTCTGTTTTTCCCATTGATTCAGAGCTGAAGCCAGCTGGTTTTGTTCATAATCCTGAATCGCCTGTACCAGAGGCTGATGAGCGATCTGATAAACCTGACTGGCTTTCTCAAAATTCGCCTGCTCGGCGGGTAAAGGCGCACCGATATCAGGCTCTGTCAATGAATTGAAAAATGAATACAGGCGATAATATTCACGCTGGGTAATGGGGTCATATTTATGAGTGTGACATTGAGCACATTCGACTGTAAGTCCGAGCCAGATGGATCCCAGAGTATTTGTGCGGTCAACAGTACGTTTGACACGATCTTCTTCCGGGTCAGTTCCTCCCTCCGTGTTGATCAGCGTGTTACGATGGAATCCAGTAGCGACCAGTTCGGACAGAGAAGGTTCGGGCAGGAGGTCACCGGCAATCTGTTGTTGGGAAAACTGATCGAAGGGGAGGTCCTGATTCAAGGCATTGATCACCCAGGTCCGCCAGCGCCAGGCATGTGGTCTTTTACGATCTTTTTCGTATCCATCGCTGTCAGCGTACCGGGCCAGATCGAGCCAGTGCCGGGCCCAGCGTTCTCCATAATGCGGAGAGGCCAAAAGATGGTCGACCAGTTTTTCATACCAGTCAGGGGTGGGATCGGAATTCCACTTCTGCCATTCTTCGACCGTGGGAGGAAGACCTGTCAAATCCAGATAGACGCGGCGGATAAGTGTGCTACGGTCCGCTTCTTTAGAGGGACTGACGTTTTCCTGTTCCAGTTTCTGTAGAATAAATGTATCGATGCCATTTTTCACCCAGTCCTTTTGCTTTACCTCTGGTAAAGAGACTTTTTTGATGGGTTGGAATGACCAGTGATCAGAGCCAGACAGACCTGTTTTTGAATTGGCATCTTCGGGCCAGTCGACTCCCTGTTCGATCCAGCGTTTGACCAGAGCCAACTCATCTTTACTCAGCGGAGTTCCTTCACCTTCCGGGGGCATCTGGTCGCCATCCCCGGTGCCGGAAATACGGTGAAAGAGTTCGCTTTTGTGGCTGTCACCGGGGGTGATGGCCTTGCCGCTGTCGCCACCTTCCAAAGCGCGGCTTTTCAGATCCAGGCGAAAGCCACCCTCCTGAACTTCCCGACCGTGACAGGAATAGCATTTGGCCTGAAACAGAGGTTTGATCTGTTTCAGGAAATCAATTTTGTCTTTCTCAGAAATCGCTTCTGCAGCAGACAGTAAAGCTGGATTGAGTATCAGGGAACTCAGGCTCAACAGCCAGAACATGGAATAGAAGAAGTGGTTCATTTGCTTGCCCTCATTATTATCAGGCAATTCAACGATCCGGGTGCGTCTCTGGAAGGCCAAAGCTGCTCCATTGCAGCATGGGAGAACAGGTAAGTCCCCTGGTTGATCGCTATTATTACATAATACTAAGTTATATCAGCGTATGTCAAATAATGGCTTTGAGATCCACTACTTAATCAGAAGATCACAGTATCCCTTATAATCTGGACTGGAATAGATAGAGAGGGATACTAAATGATCTGGTGTCTGTTAACTGAATGAACCGGCTGTTTATTATTTTTCAGTAACCGGGATGGAAGCCTGAATGGGGAACAGCTTCAATAGCATCTTTTTGTTTGGTTTAGAACCATACTCGCAGAGTTCAAATGATTCCGCAAATTTGACCTGCTTCCCGACTTCTTCTCCATAGATGTTGATCAGTTCCGTGCGGTATTTATTCGCTTCTGATGATTGACGGCGAGACCAGGCAGGACGAAGAAATTCGATTCGCAGTTCTGGTGGATCAGCAGGGGGGACTTTGGCAGCACGTTCCGGACTGCCGCCAGCTCCTCCCTCCAGTGATTGAGATACAAGTTGTGCAACTGCTTTCAGTTTCTGATCGAATACATTATCAACGGCAACGACCACATCCGGTCGAAAGGGATAGGGTTTCTGGAAACCGTCACTGGAGTACATGAAGACTGGATTTTTCTTGAGACGAGGGATATCAGGACAGAAGTAAGGCACGGTAACCATAAATGCGGCATCCTGGACAAGTACTCCGACGTACCGATGGTCTGGGTGATAATCCCAGGGACGATGCGAGATGACGAGGTCTGCATTCCACTCCCGAATCAGTTTGACGATTTTCTTGCGGTTCTCCAGGGTCGGCAGTAATTCTCCATCGTGAATATCTAATACTTCCGATTCGACTCCCAAAATCTTTCCTGCCGCTTTGACCTCGGCAGCTCTGCGCTGGGCTAGTGTACCACCTGCCATCTCGAAGTGACCAATGTCTCCGTTTGTCACTGAGACCAGTTTCACTTTATGACCCTGTTGCGCCCAGAGTGCTGCTGTTCCACCATTTTTGTATTCCGCATCATCAGGATGAGCACCAAAACAGATGATGCGTAACGGTGTCTCCTCGTCTGCCTGGAGTGATGGAATGTGGCATAAAAAAGAGAGCGTCAGGAAAAGTGTAGAGCAAATTGTATTTCTCAGGATCAGCATCATGGTATTCAGCTCCGGTTATGGCAGGATGAATCAACGGACTTTTATTTAAAATACCTGAGAAGATGATTTGATGAAAGCGTCTCACAAAAAAAGGCTCGCAATTGCGAGCCTTAATTTAGCTGTTATTTCAAACAGGAGAGGTTTTGTTGTGAATTATTTTTCAAAGCTGCGGCCGGTCTCTGTTCGCGCTTTGGTTGTTGAGGCTGTCTCAGTAGAGTCGTTTCTGTCACGGGCACGTGCATGTGCCATGCCTACCAGTTGAGAAGCGTACTGAAGTTCTGCCTGATTGAAATAAGGAGATGGAGGAGCACCACCTAAGTGTTTGATTGACTTGGCGGCCAGTTCCTGCCAGCTCATTTTGTCTGCCAGATGCCAGGCTGCAGCCTGTCCTGCCTGTTGATTTACACGACCGGTTGCTACGAAACGGAGCAGTTCCTGAAGAGCAGGGTCTTTTACCAGTTCTTCTGTTTTGACCATGCGGTATTCCATACGAGGCGCTGGTTCAACTTTACCATGTTCGAGGCAGACAGAAGTGTAAGGGACGTAAGCTGTTTTTTCAGGAGGGATCGAGAAAAATCCTCCGCCAGCACCACCGGCTCCGCCGCCCAGACCACCGCCACCTAGTCCACCACCCAGACCACCGCCGGCACCGCCGCCTGTTGTCTGTGCCTGACCACCACCTTGACCGCCACCCAGACCACCGCCACCAAGTCCACCACCAAGTCCGCCGCCCAGGGCACCCTGTTTCAGGACCTGAACCGCGAGAAAGGTTTCTGGCAGTTTCACATTGAGTGGTTTCTCACTATTGTTGGTGATTAGAACTTTACCACCCTTCGAGTTTTTGGCGATAATTTTGACGTCAACCACACCTGCTTCCATTGCTTCAAACAGATCGTCAGCTTTTTCTGCTGCTGGATCATACTTTTGAGGAGGGATTGGTTTTTGGCCTGCTTCCAGAGTAGTACTCAGACAGAGTGCCAGACAGGTCGCAGAAAAACACATCAATAAACGAGAAGCAGATTTTGTGGACAACATAGAAAACGTTCCTGTGGTTCACTGGAAGGATACCACGTTGAAGTGGTGTGAGATTAGTAATCACTCATCAAACTGAAATAGCTATTTACTACAACTATCCCAATATTATCATCTTACAGCATACAAATCGGGTCTGGCAACAAAAAGTTGTGCCGAAAGCAACTTTTTCACAACACAGACTGCCGGCTATTAATGTCGAACCGGTCAGGTAAGCGTTGAGTCGTATCAGATTATGCCGATTAAAGGGGGCAAAACGGTGGCAGAACCTGACGGGGAGAGTCATAATTTTTTAAAAAGAGCCTGAAAACACGCTCACAGAAGTTAAACGACAATTCTGCTGAATTAAGTTTTCCGACTTATTAATGCGTTTGAAACAGCAACTTATGGGAATTCATCATGATACAGGAGATAACGGCTGCAAATGCCATCGATTACTTGAAAAAGAGAGGGCAGTTATCCTCAGGGGAAGACGCTGTCGCTGAGGCACTTGCCTGGGGAGTTTCAAACATAGTCATACGTATAGACCGCCAGGCTGGCGATGATTTTGTCATCAAGCAGTCGCGGAAGCAACTGCGAACTCAAGCGGAGTGGTTCAGTCAGCTGGAACGGATCTGGCGCGAGTTAGAAGTGATGCAGGAACTTCAGAATCTACTACCGGCTGGCGTCGTTCCCCGCGTCCTGTTTGAGGATCGGGAGAACTATCTTTTTGCAATGGAAGCCATCGATAAGGATCACAAGGTCTGGAAAGCAGAATTACTGGATGGAATATTTGACCTCTCGATTGCTTCAAGATTGGGAAAGTACCTGGGGGCCATTCATCGATTGAGCTTTGACAACCAGTCATTACAAGAACGATGGGGAGACTGGATCATCTTTGATCAACTTCGCATTGATCCGTTTTATCGGTTCATTGTCAAAGCTCATCCGGAAATAAAAGACTGGGTGAATGATCTGATCGCCGAAATGGAAAGCAATCGTATCTGCCTTGTTCTGGCTGATTTCAGTCCCAAAAATATTCTGATTTCTGGAAACCAGGTTCATCTCGTCGATTTTGAAACGGCTCATTATGGAGATCCTGCATTTGATCTGGGCTTCTTTCTGAGTCATCTGATGTTGAAAGCAGTCTACTTTGGCGAGAGGGGTACAGATTGTATTCAACTCGTGGAATGCTTCTGGGATCAGTATCTGTCTGAAATAGCTCCTTTGTCAGAATCCAGAAATAAGGAAGCTGAAAAAATGCAGCAGCAGGAACTGGAGCGTCGTACGATCCGCCATCTGGCAGCATGTATGTTGTCTCGCGTTGATGGCAAAAGCACGGTCGACTACCTCGGTGAACCAGGTTTGCAGGATCGGGTTCGCTCGTTTTCGCTCTCGTTGATCCTTGATCCACCGTCTACGATTCATCAAGCCACGTTAAGATTAAGTGAGCTGCAGAATTCCTGAATGGATTCGGGTGAAGATAATGTTCCATTCTGATATCCTCATAGATAGAATCAGGGCTTGGCAGTTTATAATGATGAAGCTGGAAATCGAAGTTGGGAGTGTGATCTGAAATGACGCAAATTGAGTACGTCCACGCACGCGAATTATTTGACAGTCGTGGTAATCCGACAGTGGAGGTTGAGATCTGTTGTGCCGGTTCTCGTTGCGGACGTGCCATCGTTCCCAGCGGTGCCAGTACCGGAAAATTTGAAGCCGTTGAGTTACGCGATCAGGATGCGGATCGATTTGATGGTTTAGGTGTCAGTCAGGCAGTCGAAAATGTCAGGCGGGAAATTGCTGCTGCATTGATCGGACAGGATGCTTCGAACCAGAGTGGCATTGATGCAATTCTCCGTGAACTGGATGGGACAGAGAATAAATCCCGCTTAGGCGCGAATGCGATTCTGGGGGCTTCACTGGCAACCGCTTACGCCGCTGCGGAGTCCCAGGGGCAGACTCCAGTCGAGCGATTTGCTGAAATCTGGTCTGATTATATCAGTTCCGGTTTTGCAGAAGAATCGGAACAGACCCAGCGGACGAATCTTCTGGCCCGGTCCATGTCTCTTCCTCTACCAATGGTCAATATGATTTCCGGGGGGCTGCACGCCGGTCGCAATCTGGATTTTCAGGACTTTCTGATTCTGCCTGTCGGCGCCACTTCCTATCGGCAGGCCTTTGAGTGGATTGTGACAATCTATCGCCGACTGGGACAGATTCTTAATAAGACCGGGCATGAAGGATCCCTCGTCGGTGACGAAGGCGGTTATGGTCCGAAATTAAGTTGCAACAGCGAGGCAGTGAAATATGTTGTTGCTGCCATTGAGGCTTCCGGACTGAACCCCGGTGAAGATGTAGCGATTGGACTCGATGTGGCCAGTACCCACTTCTATGATGCTGAGACCGACACCTACCATCTGAATGCGACGGGAGATGAAGCATTATCATCTGATGACGTAATTGATATGCTGGAACGCTGGGTCGACACGTATCCAATCATCAGTATTGAAGACGGCCTGGCAGAAGATGACTGGTCTGGCTGGAAGAAACTGACCGAGCGACTGGGGCATCGCGTTCAACTGATTGGTGATGATCTGTTTGTGACCAACCCGAAACGCCTGCAGCAGGGAATTGACAGCCAGACAGCAAACAGTGTTCTGATTAAGCTGAATCAGATTGGAACACTGACCGAAACTCTGGAAACATTGAAGATGGCCATTAATTATGGTTACTGGCCTGTGGTTTCTGCCAGAAGCGGTGAAACAGAAGATACGACTATTGCCGATCTGGTTGTCGCTACGGGAGCAGGGCAACTCAAGGTAGGTTCGGTAGGACGCAGTGAGCGGCTGGCGAAGTATAATCAACTGTTGCGGCTGGAAGAGTCTCTCTCTGACAGGGCTCCGTATCATGGCGGAGGAATCTTTTCCAGTTTGCGATCCCGATAGAATGACATCGATTTACATATACAATAAAAAGCGTCTTCGATCAGTTCGAAGACGCTTTTTTTAATCAGATTAGATTCAGTTCAGTTGGAAGCGACTGTATTCGTTACCTGTTCTGTTGCGGGTAACAGGTTAATGTCCAGTGTTGCCAGTAATTGACCTTTGCTGTTCATAACATGCATTTTGGCTTCTGTTACTTTGGACAATCCGATCTGAGGAGTCTGGAAAGCCAGGACGCCGTCTTCCCATGTTTCGATATTTGCTGGCAGACCCATTTCATTGATTTCCAGGATAACCATACCCTGCTCGTCTCCCAGACCTTCTGCTGACAGTTGAAACCGTTTCCCGGAAACCAGTTCCAGGCGTTCCTGTTTAACCGGTTCCGTACTGGTTTCGGTTTCAGTAAATTCTGCTGTTACGGTTTCTTCAGATACTTCAACGACTGCTTCCCCCGTTTTGTTGGAATAGACGGGAGCACATGCTGTGATTACACAGGGCGTTATAATTGGATCGACACAGGTAACTGGATACCAGGGACGACAGACGGGAGGACACAGGGGGCGAGTATTGATATGAACCCAGGGACGATTCCGGTGGTGATGTCCATGATGATTGTTGTAATGGCCATGAAATTTGTTGTGATTGATCGTTTTATGCTCAGTTTTGAAAGGACGCTGAGTTGCTTTGTGTTGTGGGTTGAACTGTTTGGGAGTTGATTTGAAATGATGGTTGTTTGTTTTTGTGTTGAACGATGTTTTGTAGTTGTTCTGTCTGGAAGAAGATTTGTTGTATCGAGAAAAACGCTGGTTCGATGAACGATGATTGTACTGTGAATGACCGGAACGATTATTGAAGTTCTTAGTTCGAGAATGATGGTTCCCCTGATGACTGAAGGAACGACTGCTAGAACTCTTGCTCGATTTACCGGAAAAACGATTGTTTCCAGCTGTTGCATTTCCGGAAACCAAAATCAGGGATACTGTAAAGCATGTGAACAGGGTGGCGGTCGTTTTCATCATTTCGTTCCTTAGTGTTTTGATTAAGTGTTGTGCTGAGTGTCTCACACCTAACCAATCGGGAACGGATCAATTCTGTTACAGCAATTTTCAATAAAAAACGATAAATGGAAATGTGTACCTCTTCTGGAAGGTTTCTGGCTGAAACGAGCGGGTTTTCCGAGCTGGGAAACTGGCTGGAAATTATTTCAGAGAGGAGTGGACACGCCTGGAGAGTTCCTCAAGTGCATCCAGATCTGCCTGCAGGGTCTGAAATATACGAAAGATACTGACCGCTCCCAGGGTACCGGCTACAGTGAGAATGCCGATCGCGATTTTATCATTCAGGTTGATCATTGCCAGCGAAGCGATACTGAGTGTTGGCACCAGGAATGCCATGATCAGGTAAACCCAGCTCAAACGTTTGAGTTGCTGATAGGAATCCGGTGCTAACTGAGTGAAGTCCGAGTTCTGGATCAAGCGAGGATAGATGGTATGCAGACTGAAATAGGTGACGCCAAAGAAAGGATAGCTGGCAGCGATCAGGCCGCACAGGATTAGTGAGCCCAGGAAATGAATATACGCGGTAGCGGGCAGTGAACCAATCGCATAATGCATACTGATCGGATATGCGATTCCGGCAATGATCCACTCCGCCGTACAGATTAAGGCTGCATAATGTCCCAGTCGCAGACAGCGTTTCTGCATGACGATGCTTTTTTGCAGATCTGACTGAGGATCCGTTTCACTATCAGCGGCAAACCGCAATAGGAGCCAGGTTAACCAGCCAATCAAGCCAAGTCCTGTCGGATAGGCGATCATATTGATTGCAGATTGAATTTTCCAGAAGGCATCCTGTGAGTTTTTTAGGTGTTCGACAATATGTTTCTGGTTGTGAATGAAGTTGAAGATGCCCGCCAGAATATTTGGGATTGCCACAATGAGGACGACGAGCGGAACTTCCCAGCCTTTGATTTTTGTAAACCAGCTTTTCGATGCGGGGAACAGGATCTGCTGTGCCCGGGGATTCAGGCAGAGTTCCAGTTGGCTGGCAAGTTCCGCGCCTGAACGCCAGCGGTGAGCCGGATCGGGAGCCAGGCATTTTTGCAGAACTGAAACCAGATGCTCCGGGCAGTCGGAAGGCAGGTGTTGAGGATAGGCAGCTAATGAGATTGCCGTTTTACGCTGCTGGATCATCTGTTTCAGCAGATCGGACCAGCCGGATTGGATTGAGGGATCGTGGAAAGGACGGGTTCCCGTTAAGAGTTCTGACAGCATGAGTCCCAGCGAATACAGATCGCTGCGTTCGTCCAGGCTTTCAGGGAGTCTTGCATCCGTGGGGTCATAGGCTTCGAGTTGTTCCGGAGACATGTACGCCAGGCTGCCTCCAAAATAAGCGGCTGGAGTTGTACCACTGACATGGGAACTGAAACTGATATTGAAGTCGGCAAGTTTCGGAATGCCTTCGGCGGTCAGCAGAACATTGGCAGGTTTGATATCCCTGTGTAAGACTCCCTTTTGATGTGCATAGTCCAAAGCCTGAGCCAGTCGGATGCCCAGCCAGCAGATCGATTCCGACCAGGATAATGTTTGAAATTTCTGATAAGTTAACGATTCAGCAGGTCTTGACTCTCCTCTTAGATCCAGAGACTGATCGAGTGCATTTACCAGAATTCTTCCCGAGCGTTCATCAGGAGCCGTATTGCGAACAATCTCGACGACTGACTGCAAAGTGCCTCCAGGCAGGTACTGCATATAGAGCAGTCGGATTTTCTGATCAGTCAGCAATCGCTGGTCGAAGACGCGTACGATGTTGTCATGATCCAGTTGGGCAAGTGTTTGTGGTTCATCACTGGAATCTTCGGATATTTTCAGCGCCACAATCCGCTGCATGGAATTTTGTCTTGCCTGAAAAACTTTAGCGAAAGCACCTTTGCCTAGAAGTGTTAACAGCTCAAAGTCATCAACGCAATCCCCCGGTTGAAACTGTTTGAATACCTGCAGCGGGGGATGATTTAGCATTTTTGTCGTGCTGTAAGCATGGTCGAGCTCAAACAGTTGTCCGAGCTGTGAGTTGGCCGTGGAAATTAAGCCAATATATTCAGCAGGGTCGACTTCGAAACCATTTTGACGGCGGAGGTGGAATTCCTCATACAGCAAATCGACAGGGACCTCTGGTTCTTCCAGAATGGGAAAATCGTCGAGGTATTCCAGAATTCTTTTGGGAAAATTAAACTGTTGCCAGCGAAATTCCAGATCAATTTTTATCAGCTCGATCAGTAGAAATCGGTGTTGAGGATCAGCGACAGACACATAGTCCTCCAAATTGGGTGGGGACTGGCGGGATTCCCAATCACTGACAAACCGTTCCATGGCCTGGGTCAGTGCATCAATCACAACTTGACTTTCTGAAAGCTTCTGGTTTGGCTCTGAAGCAGACAACTTTAAGCTCCCAAATTACTGAATGAAGATCCGACTTGGATTAACGCGAAACTTTCAGTGGATGAACGGCTGTGTTGATGATATAACGATGTCAGGTATACATGTCAGACAGGCATGATAACCAATTATGAACGGGTGGGAAAGCTGAACGTATCACCGAATCGTTGGACCTGACTTAACAGGAATTGATGTGGATTATGACGACTGATATCGAGATTCTGGTTCAGGAGATCAAGTCGGGGAGTGAGCCGGCTTTGCTGACTTTTCTGGAACGGCATCGGGCTCCTTTACTGGCATTCATTAATAAAAATATGAGTGATGCCCTCAAGTCTAAAGTGGAAGCGGCTGACATCCTGCAGGAAGTCTCATTGAATGCCGTCGATTCATTTAAGAGCATGGACTTCGAACAGAAACCTCCATTCAACTGGTTATGCCACCTCGCAGAACGCCGGATTATTGACAACCATCGGAAATACTTTCAGGTTCAGAAACGTGCAGCCGGACGCGAGGCCAGGCAACCGGTCTCTGCTGAAGGTGCAGGGCAGGGGTTTGTGGATTTGCTGGTTGCCAGTATCACCAGTCCCAGCCAGGCATTTTCCCGTGGGGCCCGGGAAATGAAACTGCTGCTCGCTTTAGAGAGACTGCCTGAAGAGGCCAGGGAAGCAATTCGCCTGAAATATGTAGAGGGGATTCCGACAAAAGAGATTGCAGAGCAACTGGATAAATCTGAAGTTGCCGTCCGTGTGATGATCAGCCGGTCAATGGTCAAGCTTCAGGAACTGCTGAAGCACGAAGATGAATTCAAAAGTCTGCTTGGATAAAGCTGATTCAGCGATAAGGTGAAACGCTACTCTTCCTCTTCCGCTTCTTCAGAACTCTGCGGACCCAGTTCGGTGTTGATGCGATCAATCAACTGTCGCAATCGGCCGAGATTCTTGCGATTGAATATTAGGGAAATGCGCGGCAGATCGGCGAGGTGCTCATCGTCCTTTTCCAACTCGTGTGCTTTGACTTTTGTGATAATCCCGGAATCAAGAATATCCTTGAATTCATCATTCAGTTTCTCAATGAATTCATTACTGGGTTCGACATGCAGGCGAAGTACGAGCCGTCCTTTGACATATCGCATACTGTTATAAACGCTGTAAAAACCGATCACTTCATCAACGGCGTCTTCCAAGTCGTCTGTAACATGAAAAAGAGACAGGTCTTCTTTGGAGATTAATTCCTGTTTTAAGAGATTGTTTTTTAGGAATTCTTCCCAGTCTTTCCAGTAAGATCCTCCCGGAGCATCCAGCAGTACGATCGGCATGGGATCGCGTTTGCCCGTCTGTACGAGTGTCAGAGTCTCAAATGCTTCGTCGAGGGTCCCAAATCCGCCTGCACAGCAGACAATCGCATGGACTTCTTTGACGAACAGGAGTTTTCGAGTGAAGAAGTAGTTTAAGTTGACCAGTTTTTCGTCTTTATGGATGACGTAGTTGGGCTCCTGCTCGAAGGGCAGCATGATATTGACGCCCATCGACATGTCGGTTCCCGCGCCGACATGGGCAGCTTCCATGATTCCGGGGCCGGCACCTGTAACAATCATCCATTTTTCTTCCGCCATTCTCCGTCCAAACTGCAACGCCTGCTGATAGGAAGGATCGTCGGGGTTTGTGCGGGCAGAACCAAAGACGGTGACTTTGCGCTGTTTTCGATAGGGAGTGAAAACCTTGAAAGCATACCGTAATTCCTTCAGGGCCCGGTCCAGGATTTTCAGGTCGCCGCGGGTGGCCTGGTCCTGTTTGAGTTTATCGGCCGTCTCTTTGATGCTGGCAACGATAGACTGATGCGGGTAAAGTTCCGAACTGTGTTCAGTTGGTAATACATCTGATTCTGAGACGCCGGGGCGTGTTTTACGATATTTCCTCGACATGATCCATTAATCCTTTAACATAGCGAGTCGAGACGAATGTGAGAACCAGACTCTCCGGTCAGCCCATCAGGGCATCCAGTGCTTCATCTCTGGTCTCGTAAATAGCCCAGAGTGTGTCCAGAGCAGTGATACGCAAGAGTTCGTTGGCCATCTTACTGGCACCACATAATACTAACTCTCCTCCTCGGCTGCGAACATGTTTGTGACAGCGCAGCAGCAGTGCCAGAAACACGGAGCCGAAATAACTGACATCACTCAGGTCGAAGACGACCATCGGGATTTCGACTTCCTGCAGCGGTGCCATGACAATATCAGCGGCCTGTTCAATCAGATCCCAGCTCATTGACTCGACATTGCTCGCAGGAATGATTACGACCGTATTTCCATGCCATTCCAGTTGAAAGTCGTCGTGGTAGTTAGCCATGTAGTGGTTCCGCACTGATGAAAACATTCTTTGGAGAGAAATTATATTATTTAGCACCCATGATACTGATATCCCGGAGAGGAGAACAACCATCAAGTACATCAAAAACAAGAATTCATACTTAACGCCCTGTAAACAGTCGCGAACCTTGTCCAGAGTGTTGTGTTTGCCACCAGTTCATCCAGATTTTAGCCTGATCTGACCGGTCCTGTTGCGGGTTCAGATCAGCTGGTTGCTCCGAGTCTGGTACCAGTTTATCAAGGCTGTTCAGGATTTCTTTGAGCGTAGAGTTGTTTCGCTCGGTCCAGGCCATCTGGATCAGAGGTTCTACAAAACGTGTCTGTCCGGAATTACCCATTTCCTGTACGGCTTCATTTTTCATCGCAACCTGAGTGTCATTTGAGATTCGCAGCAGTTCCTGCATACCGGCAAAATCACCCAGCCGACTGAGCGCTACCACCGTTTCGAAGCGTACACGTCGATTTGAGTGAGTCAGTAGAGAACGAAGTGAAGGCGAGGGATTCTGGCTTTCGCCTGGTTTCTGTATTCCAGAGATCGCAATCGGGTTGTGGCACTTGCCGATCGCCCTGATGGCAGCCAGTTGAACCGTGTGGTTCTTGTCATCCAGCAATGGGAGCAGCCAGTTTGCATATTGGGGCAATCCATGAGAACCAAAATACTCACAACCCAGGATTCGGATGTCAGGCCAGTTATGATTGATTGCCAGCAATGCCAGTTGCGCAGCTTCATCGTAGTTGTCTTTTTCAACAGCTGACATCACAATTCGCCAGACCAGCCGATCCTGTTCGTGTGACATCAGCTTTCGCAGGCGAGATACAACCACCGGGTTCAATGATATGTTCTGTGAACTGACAAATAACTGTTGTGCGGCTTCGCGTCGATCTGTGATGTGGGGACTGGTCAGTTGATTCAATGCAGCATATTCAGGAGCCAGGTTAACCAGTAAATCAGTATAAATTTCACCGGGGATTTCGATTGAAGTTTCTCTGATCAGTTTCTCCAGCACTTTAACTTCGGCAGGACTGATGTTAGCAAGTTCCTGGTAGGCCTGTTGATATTCAGATGATTCGCGAGGTTGGTTGATCAGGTTTTGAAAATAGGACTGAATTTCGGCAGCGCGGCCCTGATTGATTTCCTGCCCGGACTTAAGTCCCTGTTGCATGAGCTGTCCCCAGAAACTCCCCGTGAGCTGGCCACTCTGAACCAGGTCATTGACAGCAGCAACGCGTTCTTTTTGCGGGGCTTCGATGGAGATTGATCCGCCCAGGCCTGTCCGGTCAACGAGTTGTATAATGCTTTGGCGACGTGTTTTATAGACTCCTTCCTGGATCCCATCCAGCAGTAATGGTACGGCAAGATCATCTGGCCAGTCTGAAATGGCTTGAATAACAGTATGCTGTACCTGAGAACTGCGATCATTGATCAATGATCGCAGATGAAGCGCGGATTCAGCAGTTGGAGTTTTTCCCAGGCCTGTGGCGACTTCAAGTCTGACAGCGGAGGATGTATCGTCTTTGAGAGGGATAAGATGCATCGGCCCCCAGGAACTGAGACCTTTTACTGCAGCAACACGAATATTCTCTGCAGGACTTTGCGCATACTCTTTGAGAATTTGCAGTGCTGTTTCCGATCCCATCATTCCCAGGTGTTCGATGGCTTTAGTCTGAACTACCAGATCTGCATCTCTCAGTTGAGAGGTGAGAATTGTTTCAGCATCAGGATGGCGAATTAATGCGGCCCAGTAACCAAAGTTCCAACGCATATTTGCATCGGAGTCCCAGCGAACCTGCATGATATTGGCAGGCCATTCGTCGGGGTTGAATGTATGAGATTTATCAGGATGGGCCGCCAGCTTTTGTTCAGTATGAAACCAGAAACCATGTAGAATACAGGCTTGCATTGCTGCTCGTCTCAATGATTTCGGTGCAGTTGCATTTTGCTCACTGATTTCCAGCGACTGTTCCAGAGAGGGGATTCCAGCAGGATGCGTGAATCGGGCCAGGGCAAGATAGAGTTCGCTTCTCAGTTCAAGGGAAAGGTCAGGACGCTGAAGTCGCTGGGTTAATCGATTCCGTGTCTCGAGTGGAATCGCATCGGCTTGAGACAGTACCAGAGAGATCGCATTCAAGGCAGCATGTTGCATTGCCTCTGATACTGTAGGCTGCTCTGATTTACCGGAATTATCTTTAGTATTATTCTGTGGTCGCAGTGGGAGTTCCAGAGCCACTTTCTCGAGGGTTGGCAGTGCCTCAATGGCCGTTGCAGGCGATAAGGTAGCCCAGAGAATCGCCGCGTTCCAGCCGGCCAGATTATCCCACGTTGATAATTCCTGCAATGCTTCAAATTTGTCGAGTCCGTGATTCTCTGATCGTTTTGAACTATGGTTTTTATGATCGAAGAAATAATCCTGAAACGCGTTAAATGACCAGCTTTCCGGTTTCTGCTGTTTTGTTGGATTATTCGAGTCAGATTGTGCTGTCTGATCGGGTACTGATGGTTTGGATTTGGGCTCAGGTTCTGAAGTCGTCTGTTCAGGGGGAGTCAATGGTTGCTGATTACTGATTTCACTTAACAGAGAGTTCTGGTCAACCGATCCAAATACCCAGCGTTGTACCTCAATCGGTGCGAGATGATACTCTGCGCTGTCCTCCTGAAAGGTCTTCCATTCCAGTTCCGGAGACCAGTGATGATTTTTGACCCACTGATCACGAGAAAGATAAACCTGTAAGCCTTCCAGGTGTTTTGGTACTTTTCGTGTCACTTTCTCTTTCAGGGATGCAGCTAACGGAGTTTCTCGCACGTTTTGCAGCATGCTTTTCTGGCAGCCGGATAGTGAGGCGCAGCATAACACGATTCCGACCCAGAACGGTTTCCAGGAAACTCGTTTGAATTCAGAAAATGATTGTGAAATAAGATTTCCGCAAAGAGAAGCAGAATTCATGTGCGCGAGGGGTGCTGAGTTAAGATGACAGGAAGGGAGAGAAGTAGAGAGTTGAAACAGTAATTTATCAAAAAAACGCTTATCGTAGAAGACCATTCTGGACTTATCTCATGCGCTCAGAGGGGGATGCGGTCGAGAAATCAGGCTTTCTTATACAGCTTATTCTTCCTGCTTTCCCTGTTTTAGATCGACAGGCCTCCATTCTAGCGGTATTCGGGAACTCATTTAGCTTGAAGTCTTTAGAGCTCTCTGTCATGCTCGTTTCCTGAGTCGCTTATTTTACCAGGGATGACATTTTCAATCAGGAGAGAAAACCATATGTTAAAAAAAATAATAGTGGTCTGTTTCATCTTTGCTGTGTCTTCGATGTATGTTTCCAGTGAAGCAGCAGAGAAACCGGAAACCGGAAACCAGTCTGCCGCCGAGCTGAACACCACGATTCCCCTGAAGATGAAATATCTGCTCTATCTTCCAGAGAACTATGATGAAAAAGAAAAATGGCCTCTAGTTCTGTTTCTCCATGGGGCAGGAGAACGGGGAGACGATCTGGATCTGGTGACGGTCCATGGCCCACCGAAGCTGGTTAAAAACGGCAAACAATTTCCGTTCATCGTTGTTTCTCCGCAATGTCCTGAAGACCAACTCTGGCAACCGGTCGAACTGACTGCGCTGTTGAATGACATCGAGAAGAAATATAAGGTCGATAAAGACCGCATCTATGTGACTGGTCTAAGTATGGGAGGCTTTGGTACCTGGTCACTGGCGGCTTATACTCCCTATCGATTTGCTGCCCTGGTGCCTATTTGTGGGGGCGGGGAAAAGTTCTGGGTCAAGAAAATCAAGCACGTTCCGATCTGGGTGTTTCATGGGGGTAAAGACACTGCAGTCCCTCTGGAACGGTCCCAGACTCTGGTGGATGTCCTGAAGAAAGAAAAGTCCGACGTAAAATTCACCATTTATCCAGAAGCAGGCCATGATTCCTGGACAGAAACTTATAATAATCCGGACATCTATGAATGGTTATTGCAGCAGGTGCGCAAGCCGGAAGCAGAGGTGAAAGCGGCTGAAGAAAAAGAGGCAGCTGCCCGTAAAGCAAAGCGGGCTGCTGCCAGAAAGAAAAAATAGAGTGCCTGTCAGATTTACTGAACCAGTCCTTTGGTCAGTTCCATGAATGCCGTTTCCAGGTTGATTTCCTCTTCACGGAACAGGCTGAGTTTGAACCCCTCGCTGATCAGCAGCGAGGGGATGAAGGTATAATCTTTCACATCACTTTTTAACGTCACCAGCATGACGTTTTTCTGGACTTCGAGTTTGGAAACCAGCTCGTGCGCTTGCAGCAGTGCAGCCGCTTTATCGGTATTCTCGCCTACACCAACGTGCAGAATGATTTGTTGTCGCGCCTTTTTCATCACTTCGTCGACATTGTCATCAACGATGAGATTTCCTTTTTCGATCATGCCGACACGCGTGCAGACGTCAGCGAGTTCGGGAAGAATATGACTGGAAACAATCACCGTCTTTTTCAGTTCTCCCAGTCGTTTCAGCAGATTACGAATTTCAATTCTCGCACGGGGGTCTAATCCACTGGCTGGTTCGTCGAGTAGAAGTACCTGGGGTTCATGCAACAGTACGCGTGCCAGGCCGATTCGCTGTGTCTGGCCGCGGGAGAGCTGGTTGACCATTGCATCCCGCTTGAACGTCATATCGACCAGCTCCAGCTTTTCCTCGCAGATTTTACGACGCTGGGGACCTTTAATCCGGTAAGCAGAGGCAAAGAATTCGAGATATTCAATCACTGTCATATCATCATAAACGCCGAAAAAGTCTGGCATGAACCCGACCAGGCGTCTGATTTCTTCCGGATGGGTATAGATAGACTTTCCACACACATAGGCTTCACCATAATCCGGGCTGAGCAAGGTGGCGATCATCCGCATGGTTGTCGTTTTACCAGAGCCGTTCGGACCGATAAAACCAAAAACATCCCCCTCACCCAGGCTCAGGTTAATGTTGTTAACAGCGATCAGATCGCCATAGCGTTTCGTTAAATTCCGTGTTTCAATCACTCGTTATCGCTCCCGGATGGTGTGTCCTGCTGATCTTTGGTCTCTTTGTCTTCTTTATCTAATGACGGCAATTCATATTGAATATCGACTGAAATGCTTACGGGGATCACGACTCGAATATAAGTATCCTGATGTTCCTGCTCGAGTTGGTTCTGATCCAGTTCTGCTACACTGAGTGGTGTGTCCAGACGAGCGAACAGGACCGCTCTCCCCAAGCGGAGTTGTTCTGTCAGATCCAGTTGTTCGCCTGAGATATTCGAAAGCCCGGTATAGCCATAACCTCCTGACATCTCATGAAACGTCAGGATTTTGAGGATTTCATAAGCATTTTTGGCAAACGGATTATAATCTGTCTGTACTGTTACAATTGTCGCGTTGTTCTGCCCTTTTTGTTCAATACGACGAGAAACAGAGCGGGTCAGGTATCCTTTTATGTTTCTCGATTCGATCCGGGGACCATTGATTGACCAAACCTGGTTGGCCGGGATGTAAGATTGATCGAGCTGTTCTGGATTATTGACCGGCAGATAAACACGATTTCCATAGGCGAGTACCCAGTCTTTCAGCGAACTGGAAAATTGATGTGTAAGCGTTCCCGAAAGTTGTCCCAGGTTATTACCTGTCAGATTGGAAGTCACCAGATCTGATTGCTGTTGATTCCACTCTGCCAGCAGACTTTTGGTTCCCCACTTCAGTACGGGCAGGTTTTCAATTCCCGTAGATTGTTCAGAGAACTGGTATGACGGACCGGTAATAGTGCCTTCCGCAGATCGATACATTCCTGCAAACGTTGATTCCGGTAGTCCGTTCCAGTTGAGATAAGTGGGAAAGTGGGGCCGATCTTTCGATTGAGAAGGAACGGATGATTTGACGCTGACCTGATATCGACGCGTTTCCGGGCTGTATAAATTCAGATAAAATCGTCCGCGCATCTGTCCCGCCGAAACATCGTAGTCAACGACGTTTAATTGAGTCGAGAGCAAGGCGTTGCCATTATCTTTGAAGGCTGTGAAGCCACCCCACGCGATGGCAATGAAAACCATTGCCGGGAAAGTGAACCAGGTGATATGAGGTTTTTTCAAGACCCTGTGAACCAGGAAATAATCGAGGGGACCGATCACCAGCAGATAAATCAGGATCAATGCCATGACCCACCAGTGAGATGGTCGTTCGATACCCGGGAAGGTCTGCTGGGAATGGAAGAGCTGTGTTTCCAGTTCTGATATCCCGGTCTGGGAAATTCTCTTTCCCAGAACCGCGTTTTGTTGACTGGAAGCGATGGGCTGTTTGGCTCGCGTTGCCAGTTTGCGGCTCAGATTATTTAATCCGTCCCAGTTTATCAGCGGGCTGGTGTTGAGGTCGAGCGCCAGGAATGTGACGATTCCTAGTCCATATGGAACCCGGACTAACAGTGGGCCATCGAGTCCTGTGGCCAGAATTTCGCCAGTTGAGATTTCAATACGACTGGCAGTAGCCACCCCGCGAATTCGGGATCGAACAGCAGCATAAAGCTCCAGACTGCTTAAATCGCGGACACTGGTAGTACCGAGAGTTTTTACGGGAACCCAACTGGCATATTGACTCTGTTGATAAGCTTCAATATCAGCTCCGACGCATAAGACCAGATGGCCGCCATTAGCAACCCACTTGCGAATGGCTTCATTTTGTCGAGGTTCCTGAGAAAAATCGGCATCCACAACCAGCGAGTCAAGAGTATCGTATCCATAGGGGGACTCGGGAAGAGATGACTGGTCTTCAATCAATGCAGCGTACTCGTCGCGATTCCGGTCTAGGTCTGACAGGGAGTCGGGGGAGACCGGCTCCAGTCCAGCAACAGAGCCAATCATGGCCCATAGTTCGACTGATTGTTTTAAACCAATTCCGGTAAATTGATTTTGGTTCGAACGAGGTGTGAAAGAAAACTCTTTCAGAATTGATTGAGTCTGTGCATCCCGCAGGCGAACTTTAAGTGGACTGTCCAGCAAGCCAGTTTTAAATTTAGAAAACAGTCGGTGGGTTCCCGGTGTCTTGAGTGAATATACCTGGGAAGGTACTTCAGTGGGATTTCCATCAGGCGAGCGCGCAATCACAGATAATTGCACGTCGCGGGGACTGTCTGTCGTTAATTCCAGATAGACTGGAACCCAGCGTCCTACTTTATACAGACCATCAAAGCCAACTTGCAGATTTGTGATTTCCAGGCTGCCTGATTTCTGCTCTGCTGCACAGGCAGGCGAACTGTTTAGCAGGGTACTCAACAGCAGGACCAGCAGAGACGAGAATCGAAAAAAGGAAGATGATTTCATGTGGTTATATTCTGGTTTCGATTAAGCGATGTCTCGCCTGGAGACCAGTTTCGGTAATGACGGTGTACGAAAATATCGAAGGACGTTCTAGTCGCGATAGGGGTTGTTTACAGGAACCAAATGATATTATGGCTTGGATTTGCACCAGTCTCAATGCATTGCCTTTGCAAATAAAGGGTTTCCGCAGATTAACCTGTTATTCATTTAAAGACTGCCCGTCAGATCACTAAGCAACTTACGGAATTTATCAATTGCCACCTCGGGAATCGTGTGTGGGCCGACAAATTCGGAAAAGTCCACAGTAAAATCATGCTGTTCCAGCATCTCTTTTAGCCAGATGGCACCAGCATAAGGCAGGATGGGGTCCTGTGTTCCGTGGCTCTGCTGAACAGGAAAACGGGGTGACTGATCAGCCAGGCTTCCCCAGCGCTGTTCACAAAGCAGTGTGCCGGACCAGATCACCAGTGCAGCCGGTGGTTGTGGCAGTTGAAAGGCGATTTCGGTCGAGACCATTGATCCTTGTGAAAAACCAGCCAGTACGATCCGGGAAAATGGCAATCCCGATTCCTGTTGAACAGCGAGAACAAATTCCTGCAGTTGTTGACCGGCTTCAATTAAACCGTCTGGAGTTTTATCCCGCTGGTCGCGGATTGTTCCAGAAGCAATGGCGGCATTCAGCTCTGCGACATCCAGCATCCACCACGCACGACCGCCGGGCATTCCCATCTCCAGTAAGGAAAGTGGCGCAGCGGGAAATATGAACTGTACACGTTCTGATATTTGTGGCTGATTTCTAAGGATCTCAGGTCCCAGGGGAACAAGATCATCTCCTGGTGCACCAAATCCATGACTGACGATTGCGATGATATCGGGGGACTGATCGGCGGGTAAATTATCATAGATCTGACAATTGAGCGGACCAAACTTACGAGTTGTGAGGGGCATGGTATATAAATCTTCCGAAGTATTTGAACAGTCTAAGTTTAAGATGGAATTGTGATTATATGCTGAAGGGGACATGGGAGGAAAGGGCAGGCAATCTGCTTTCGCCTGTATTGGGATCAATTTGAATCAACTGTTATCGAAACTACAGCAGATCCGGAGAAAGCCTGAATGCATTCGCAGAGGTAGAAGAGAAGTGACAGGTTTTAAGTATCGGGATCTCAATAGTTTAGCTCCAGTGAAGATATTACGATGCTATTAAGGAACGCGTTTTGCCCCTGATCATTCCAGTTGTTCTCATATCCTGGCAGGCAACAGCTCTTATCTGACAGCAATGGATGGTTTACCTCGTGCAGGAGGAAAGCAAGATGTATCGGACCACTATGATTCAATTTAATATCGCAGTCGTTTTACTTTGCACGTTACCTGCGAATTCCCTGTGGGCGCAACAGACGGATGTCGCGACTTTGGGGAGGAGGCTTAATCAGGACTCATTTACGATCTGCAGGGAGATTCGCACGAATTTTCGCGGGATCAGAGGTCAACGCCTGTTATTTGATAAGGCATATGAAATACATGAACTCGCAGATAATATCCATCGGATGATGATCCTGCAGGCACCAGTGCAGGGCATGCAGCAGGCGTTATCAGATCTGGAACGCCTGGTTGATGATCTGGATCATTCTCTGGCCATGATGCAGTTACCCGTTCTCAGGGAACCAGTGATTCGACCAACGGGACCCAATGGCTATATTTTCGAGGGAGGCAACGGATACCCACAGCCACGGTTTCAATATCATGGATATCCTTACCGGATGATTCCAGAGCGAGAAATGAACCATTTGAGTCAGACGCTGGAGGGGATGCAGACTGCTATCAGCCAACTGCAGTCGCAGTTCAATCCACAGCCTGTCCGTCCCCCTGTTCGTGAAGTCTTTCCGACCCCTGTTCCTGAACAGGAATTTAAACAAAATCGTTCACAGCCAAAAGCAGGACCGATCGGGCCATCGATACCGGATCAGGAGAATAGATGGCAACCTGCTCGAAAATCACTTCCTCAGTTTCCTTCGGCACAGCCGCCCAAACCGAAGTCGCCTGCGAGTGGTGGTCCAGAATTTTTACCGCCACTTCCTTCTGCAGACTGAGGCTGAAGTCAATAGTACACTGGATCCTCTAACGCTTGTGTTTTCTTCGATGATAGATCACTATTGATTCAGAAACGATTTCTGAATGTGATGTGTGTCTGTCTGGAAGGAACAGTGATGGAATTCGATGTTGAGGAAGTGACTGCTTACTTGCATCAGCATATTCCGGTAACACGTGCCATGCAGTTCAGCGTATTGCCTGTAACAGATGGTTCACTGAAACTGAGTGCGAAACTGGTTCCCAATCTGAACCACCAGGAAACCGCCTTTGGGGGCAGCATTGCGAGCCTGGGAATTCTGGCAGGCTGGACTTTGATTCATCTAAAACTCAGAGTTGATCAACCGAATTACAAAATCGTTATCCAGAAAAGTGAAATCGAGTTTTTAAAGCCGATTGAAGCCGATTTCATTGCAGAGTGTCCGCTGCCTGGCGAAGGTGTATGGACGCCATTTCATGCCAGTCTTCAGCGAAAACGTCGCGGACGAATTACGTTGGAATCAACCGTCAAAGTGAACGGTCAGATCGCGGCAGTCATTAAGGGAATCTTTGTTGCAAAACTGTTGTGAAGAATGGCTGAGTGCCAGCTATTTTTGATGATCCGGATTAGGGGATTCTGGTTCAGCCGAATCCAGATTCGGTGGCGGCACCAGACTCGACTGGTTTTCGTAGTATAAGTGAATGTCCCGTTGAGGAAAGGCAATTTCGATTCCTGCCTTGGCGTATTGTTCATGGATGGATGTATGGATTTGATGAATCACAACCAGACGTTTTTCCAGATCCGGCAGATAGGCCCGCAGTATCAGGTTTAAGGTACTGTCCCCGAAGGATTCAAACGTAATACTTGGTGGCGGGTCTTCCAGAATCAGCGGATGATCCATGAGAATTTTTAAAGCGATATCAGAGGCATGATTTGTGTCTGAACCATACGCCACACCCACGGTGATGGTGATACGGTTTACAGAATCGGTTAAAGTCCAGTTGAGGAGTTTACCGGTAATGAAATCACGGTTCGGGACAATATATTCCTTGCGGTCCCAGTTGGTGATTGTGGTGGCACGCATGCGAATTCTGGAAACGATCCCGGTGATCTCGTCGACGGTGATGATATCACCAACACGGATCGGACGTTCAATCAGCAGAATCAGGCCAGAAACAAAATTCGCAAAGATTTCCTGAAGCCCGAAACCGAGGCCGAAGGTTAATGCGGTCGCCAGCCATTGCAGTTTTGTCCAGCCGATCCCCATGGTCGAGAAGACCACGAAGATTCCTATTAGCGAGACAAAGTAGCGGGCGAGTGTGGTGATCGCGTATTTGACCGAAGCGTCGAGTGGTAATCGCTGCAGGACCAGAAACTCCAGCAGACCGGGTGCATTGTTCGTCGCCACTATGGCAAACACAGCAAGGATGATTGCGATTCCAAAGTCGAGGTAAGTGACCGGTTCCAATCGTTCTATAATTTTGCCATCATCGCCGACAACCTCTACTGTGGTGGTCCAGACTTTGTAGTCGCCACTATCAAGCCGGTTGAAGGCGGGCAGGGTATCCCCCCAGATCCAGAATGCCCCCACTAGCAGAATAACCACCATACTGGCATTTACCAGTTTTTTGATTTGCGCGGAGATCTTGGTGAGGTCTGCGGGGTTCTCTTCTTCAGTAGTAATACCTGCTATATTTGTCTCTGAACTGGACTCAAGCGATTCCTTGCGGATGGCATCCATTCGTTCCTGATTCTGCTGGTAACTGAGTTTACGGTGGTGAATCAGGATCCAGCGTAATAAAATTGCCCGGAACAGAACGACAACCAGAAACAGCCAGAGCGTCAGAAAGATCAGGTGAAACAGGCTCATGGCGGTGAAGTAGAAGCCAATCAGAGCCAGGAAGATCAGTAAGCAGGGGACAAATAAGGTAAGAAAATAGACCACATACTTCAGTCGGTCGTACCAGACTTCATGGTTGTAATTCATGATGGACTGAAACAGCCCGGAGCGCGGGTGGAAAACACGTCTGGCAAAAATTGTATAGACAACCAGCAGCGCGATAAAAAATAAACGTTCCAGCAGGTCCTGTGTACGGTCTACTTCTTTTCCATGCAGCAGAAGCGTAATAAACAACAGGGGAATGGAAAAAGGGATGACCCAGCGGATGTTTTTACGAACATAGAGTACCGTCTGTTTATACCAGCCAAAATGGGATTCACCCAGACCGAGGGGACGACAGATCTGTCTGATGAGTTCCCAGAAGAAAAGCAGCCAGCCTACCTGGCGCAGGCTGTTGTCGACGGCTTTGACAAAAGGAGGAACATCAGGATGGCTGCCCACACGCCAGGCGATGAACCAGATAAAGCCAGGCCAGACAATCGCAATGAACAGGGTAAGAAATGCAACGCGCGCGGTAATACCAAATTTACGAAAACTGCTGCGGATGATTTCTTTGTTAATAATCCGTAGCTGCTGGCGCACATTGTAAGTCAGATACAACAGGCTGAGAAAACAGAAAACTGCTGTGAAGTAAATGACAGGATTGCTGACGACATCCTGTTGGACAGCGATGAAGAGCTGTTTCCAGTGCGTCGGTGAGAAAAGCCACCTGAGTGTGCTGGAGGTCTGTTTGATTTCAGAAAATGAGATCGGAGGCGAGCTTTTGATCCAGAAAATTCGTTCCTGGATGTAATCTGAATATTTTTCCGTCTCTTTAACCAGTTGTTGTTCGGTCGTATAGATGTCGAGCAGTTTGGAGAAGTAGCTTTTATTGCTGCGAATGAGTGTGTCTAAGTATTCTTTTTGCGTGCTGAGCGTTTCCTCAATAACATTTTTGAGATTAAGTTCCTCTTCTTCTGTCAGTTCATGCTGACTGTTATCACGGATTTCATCAAATACCTCATCGACGGAAGGGAAATCATCCCAGGCTTCGTCGAGCTCAAACCCTTTCAAATTGACTTGATCTATCGTTTTGCTGTATTTTTCGATGTCTTGTATTCGGTTTTCAATATCGGGCAGATTCGCCTGCTGATTGCGGAGCATTAAGCCAATCGGTCCGGTGAGACCAATCAATTCTTCTTTTGCCTTGGTCTGGTCAAACTGCTTTTTAAGATCTTCGAGAATCTTTGTCGTTTGCGAGTATTTTTTATCGGTTGACTCGATTTTTTTATTGAGGGCAACGATTTCTTCGGCGTAGTTCTGATTTTTCTCTGCGAGTGGCTGCAGCAGAGGATTTGTTTTGAAAACCTGTCGTTTTGCTTCTTTCACCCGCATGGCTGCTTCACGATTACGCAGCTGCTTGATCTGAGCTTTTAACGCGTCAACTAACTCAGTCTGTTTTTTGACTTCGAGTTTTAAGAAATCCTGATTGGTGCGTGGGAATCCGATATTTTCTTCTGCCTCGTAGGCAGTCAGTTCGTTCCTTAACGCGGGTTTTTCCGCTTTTCGCATATTTAAACGGGTGAAGAGTTCCATACGTCTGGCATCAGTGACAGCGGCAGGTTCGTCTGCGGGAACAGGCAGCTTCAGCTGTTTTTCCAGTTCACTGATTCTATCATCCAGTTCGGTCGCCCGGGTTAACACTTCTTTCTGGCGATTTGACCGGCGTGCAATTTCTTCATCCCAACTGGAAGCAGCGGTTTTGTCCTGTTCCAACTCTGCTTCTTCCTGAACCAGTAACTGCTCCAACTGGGGGAGAGTCTGATTCTCAGTGAATGTGGGAGCCGGTTTTTTATTCAGGTTCTCAATTTCAGCCTTTTTTTCTTCCAGACGCTGCATCGCATTCTGGGCAAGCGTTGAATACTTGGTGGCGTCAGCCTGAAAGTCGGCTGTTTTTTTGAGGTTGTTCAGAGACTGATTATAAAAATCGAGAGCTTTTTTCTGGTTTTCTTCAGAAAGGTCTTTGACTTCTTTGAGCTGTTCAATCCGCTTTTGAACGGTATCGCTGGTGACTGTTGGTGTTTGCGCTGTTGTTGCAGGAGCGGGCGTTGATAGGGGTGGAGTAGGTACAGGGGAACTGTCCGGCGTCTGTCCTTCAACCCGGGCGCTCAAATACAGTATGAGCGACAGACAGATGAAAGGTATTGAAAGTGATTTCAGTAAATCAGAACGTGCAGACATACGATATTAAGTTTCTCAAATAGATTAAGCTGGTTTGGCAGACTTTTATAATACAGTGCAGCCCAGTTTAGTAGTTTCCTGTGGAATAGAGCAAGGCGGGATCTGAAGGCCCGGATGATTCGCTCATTCTCTCAGGGGGATTCACTCTCCTTGAACCAAAAAGGAGTTTTCCCAGACTACTCTACAGCGGCTACGATCAGAATGGGGTGGGGAGCTGATAATCTGTTCTATGCAGCAGAGATTCTGTCTCGACGGGCTGATGAGATTCAATCTCTTGTCGAATAAGTTTTAGTCGATGGCAGAGAATTTACTTGACAAAATTACCCACTTGTACGAATAATTTAGTATCTGTGCCTGAGTCGCAGATATCCTGCCTGATGTTCTCCTGTTAAATTCCCTTAACTGATCCTCTCACCGTGCAAATTAATTCCATTATAAATTACGAATTGCAGTTACACTGGACGACGCGATTATTGATTCGCGCCTGTCTTCTGCTTTCGTTGTGGAATCTGCCTTTCCCATGGGTTCATAACCATGATCTGGTTCTGGGGGCAGATCAGGGAAGCTGGTTACCTTCCCATCTCCAGGAGTTTCACGGAATTCCTGATTCCGACGAGCAGGGCTGGCATCTGCATTTTATCTATTTTGGAACGGACAATTGCAATAATCCCCTGGAGCAGAAGTTTCCCGCACAGCATCACTTTATCGTGGGTGAATCTGCTCATTCACTTCCTGCCTGTGCAAACCTCGCTGCAGATCAGTTGCTGTCGTTAACAACTCTAGCTGCAATGACTGAACACGAAGTTCAAAAGAATCAAGCTCTCCCGGTTCGCGGGGACAAGGCGACTGGCCTGCATTTCATGCAGGCGTTCCAGCAACGATCCCTTCACGATCTGATCAGTATCTCTCTTTGCTGATTCTGTTTCTTTCTGAGTAAACGACGTCTCGTTTTAACAGCAGGATTATGTGCAGAATTCTTATATGACATTCTAAGCTCAGCATAATTCCTCTCTCATTTCCGTCGATTCGGGAGAAGAAACATGAAAATTCAGAATCAATTAATCCTGGCAACTGTCATTCTGGTTGCTGGTACTGGAATACTCTGGAAAGTATGGCCACAGGCTGCAGATCGCTTCATCAAAACTGAAGTACCAGCGGAAGAGAGTCCTGTTGAGGAATTCGAATCTGCAGAAGTGTTGCTTTCCAGTGAGAAGATGAAAGCGATTCATTTAACCGTATCTCCAGTAAAACGGCAGAAATTGAATCAGACCCGGGTCGTACCCGGACGCCTGCAATACGATGACCGTAAGCATGTTGCTGTTAAGGCACCGACCGAGGGGATCCTGGTAGAAGTTCGGGTCAAACCGGGAGACATCGTTCAGGCAGGTCAGGTACTGGCAGTTCTGAACAGCAGGGAAATCGGGACCGCACGAGCTGATCTGTTACAGAGGATCGCAGATTACCAACTGGTAAGGAAACAGTATGACTGGAAATCAGCGATTCAGAATAATGTTCAGAAACTGGTCGACGCCCTGTTAAGCCATCAGGCAATGGATGCCGTTGAAGCTCAATTCACTGACAAAAAACTGGGGAGTTATCGATCCCAGTTATTACCGGCCTATACGCGTTATTTACTGGCAGAAACGATCAATAAAAAAACGGCTCCCCTGGCCAAATCAGGAGCAATTTCACAACAGACAATCCAGATGCGCGAAGCTGATGTCCAGGAAACCAGGGCCGCTTTAAAAGCGTTATGTGAACAGTCAATCTATGATGTCAAACTGGAAAGGGACCAGGCGTTAGCTGACCTGAATGACGCGGATAATCGTATGACGATCAGTCGCCAGCATCTGGAATCACTGGTGGGCTGTGCGGTAGATATTAATAATGCCGAATTAAAAGCAGCAGAAAAGTTATCGCGGCTGGAAATTATCGCTCCGTTTACCGGAACGATTGAAGAGAGAACCTTCAGTCAGTCCGAACGGGTAAATCGTGCTGATTCCCTGTTTACGCTCGCACAGACTGATACCCTCTGGGTGGCTGCCGATATCAGGGAATCAGACTGGAACTCGATCGAATTAAACACAGGGCAGAATCTGACCGTAACCGTCAATGCTGTTCCAGGTCGAACCTTTTCCGCACGATTGCACTATCTGGGACGACAGGTATCAGCCAGCACTAATTCAGTCCCTTTAATCGCAGAACTCAAAAATCCAGACGGAATTCTCAGACCAGGCATGTATGCTCAGGTACGCATTTCCGGCAAACAGCAGGCAGATGTGATTGCAGTACCTGCGCGATCAGTACTGGATGATGCGGCTCAGGAATTTGTATTTGTCAAAGAGTCGGAGAGATCATTCCGGCGCATCGATATTCAGTCAGGACTCAAAACAGAGGATTGGGTTGAAGTTCAGAAGGGGCTCAAGGGGGGAGAGCAGGTCGTAGAAGACGGCGCTTTCACCTTGAAGTCCGAACTGCTACTGGAAAGAGAAGAGTAGTTTTCCAGCGGTCCCATTCTTTCTGTTTTTCTGTGTTCTGATGGAGTAAAACTGATGCTCTCGCGTTTGATTGAATTTTCTCTGGCCAACCGTTTTATTATTCTGGTTCTGACATTTCTGATGGCAGCAGGCGGTATTTATTCCGCGATTCACCTTCCCATCGATGCGGTGCCAGACATGACCAATGTCCAGGTGCAGGTCGTAACCGATGCCGGTTTTCTTTCGCCTGTGGAAGTGGAACGATATGTCACCTACCCCGTGGAAACGGTTATGGGGGGACTGCCTGCTGTTGAAGAAGTTCGCAGCGTGTCCAAGTTTGGTATCTCAGTTGTAACGATTGTCTTCGAAGAAGGGACCGACATTTACTGGGCGCGTCAACTGGTCACCGAGCGCATTACCATGGTTTCTGCTGACATACCTCCGGGGTACGGAACTCCGCAACTGGGACCGCTGGCAACTGCACTGGGTGAGATTCTGCAGTTCGAAGTCCGTGGCAAAAATCACACTCCGATGCAGTTGCGAACGATGCTCGAATGGGAAATTGCGCCCAAAATGCGTGAAGTGCAGGGCGTCACCGAAATAAACACGCATGGTGGTTTTTATAAAACGTTTGAGGTTCGGCCCAATCCAGATCGACTTAACAGCTACGGGATTTCACTGGGTGAACTGTTTCAGCGGATACAGGATAACAACTCAATCGCCGGGGGAGGCTATGTTGTTCATAATCAGGAACAGCGATTTATTCGTGGGCAGGCATTGTTAAAAGATCAGCATGATATCGAAAAGATCTTTGTACGCAACGATAAGAACAGTACGCCAATTCTGGTTCGGGATGTGGCAGAAGTCAAAGTCGCTCCAATGACCAGGCAAGGGGCAGTGACACGCGATGGACGTGGCGAAGCCGTCACGGGGTTGGTGATGATGTTAATCGGAGAAAATTCACGCGAGGTTGTGGCTGCCTCCAAGGCCCGCCTGGAAGAAATTGAGAAGACACTGCCCCCGGGAGTGACGCTGGAAGTTACCTACGACCGTTCTTCACTGATCAGTCGTACTTTGCGGACTGTGCTCACCAATCTGGTCGAAGGAGGGGTCCTGGTGATTATTGTCCTGCTGGTGATGCTGGGTAGTTTTCGAGCAGGACTGATCGTGGCATTGGCCATTCCTCTCTCCATGTTGTTTGCTACAAACCTGATGGCGGCGACTGGAATTACCGCCAGTCTCATGAGCCTGGGAGCGATTGACTTTGGCCTGATTGTAGACAGTTCGGTGATCATGGTTGAAAACTGTATTCGCCGTCTGTCCATGAATCAGTCTGGGAAATCGTATCTGGCCGTGATTCGCGATGCCGCAATCGAAGTTCGAAAACCAACGATGTTTGGCGAACTGATTATTTCCGTCGTCTATTTACCTATTCTGGCGTTGCAGGGCACCGAGGGAAAACTGTTTCGTCCGATGGCATTAACGGTCTTGTTTGCCCTAGCGGGATCACTGGTACTGTCTTTAACATTGATGCCGGCCCTTGCTTCGCTGGCGCTCCCTAAGAAAATGTCCGAGAAAGAAATCTTTTTGATCCGCTGGGTAAAGTGGATTTACCGGCCTCTGGTCAGCTGGACGATCCGTCGGCCCCGGCTGACAGTCGGGATCGCATTGCTGGTCTTTTTGATCAGCCTGCCAGTCGGCTGGAACCTGGGCGCAGAGTTCATGCCGCGCCTGGAAGAAGGAGATTTACTGATAGAGGCGGTCAGGCTCCCCAGCGCAACCATTGAAGGTTCGGTAGAAATGTCGACCCAGATTGAAAAAGTGTTGATCAGGTATCCTGAAGTCAAAACAGTCTTCTCAAAGACCGGGCGTCCTGAAATTGCGAACGATGTCATGGGAGTACATCAAACCGATGTCTGGGTGATTCTGAAACCTCAAGCAGAATGGCCTCAGCCTAAGACACGTGATGAACTCATTGAGAAAATGTCAACAGAATTAAATCAGAGTGTTCCCGGTGTCGCTTTTGGTTTTACTCAGCCGATTGAAATGCGTGTGGATGAACTGGTGGCAGGCGTGAAAGCCGATGTCGCCGTGTTGCTGTATGGTGATGACCTGGAAATATTGAGTACTAAAGGGAAAGAGATCGAACGGGTACTGAAAAAAGTTCCCGGCGCTGTAGATGTCAAAGCAGATATTCAATCCAGCCTGCCGACAATTCGTATCGAACCGAAATGGGATGTACTCGCACGGAATGGAATGGATGCCAAAAACGTGATGGATGTCGTGTCGTCATTAGGCGGGCATCAGGTCGGGCTGATCTTTGAAGGGCGTGCAAGATTTCCGGTCATTGTCAGGATTCCACAAAGCTGGCGTGAGAAAATCAGTCTGCTTGAACAGTTGCCGGTTTCCAGTTCCAATGGTGCTCCGGTCCCTTTGAAGGAACTGGCTGAGATCACGTTTGAGGAGACTCCTCCCGCGGTACAGCATGAGTCGAATCGACGACGGACATTTATTCAGGCCAATGTCAGAGGGCGAGACGTCGCCAGTTTTGTGGCCGATGCCAAGCAGGCAGTGCAGGACCACATTCAGTTACCTGATGGCTATGAAATTCGCTGGGGGGGAGATTTTGAAAATTTGCAGTCTGCCAGCAGACGACTGGTGATCATCACCCCGATTGTACTGTTGTTGATCTTTCTGTTGCTGCACACTACGTTTCGATCGGTACGCCTGGCATTACTGATATTTCTGGCAGTCCCGATGGCAGCTTCTGGTGGTGTGTTCGCACTGGCGTTGCGTGATATGCCATTCAGTATTTCTGCAGGTGTGGGTTTCATTGCCTTGTTTGGGGTAGCGGTACTGAATGGCCTGGTCTGGGTCAGTGCTGCTGAGAACCTGCGCACGAAAGATCGAGTTCCCGTGTCTGATGCAACCTTTCAGGCAGCCATGGCGAGATTACGACCTGTATTGATGACCGCGATGGTAGCCAGCCTCGGATTTCTGCCGATGGCACTCTCACAAAGTGACGGTGCAGAAATGCAGCGACCACTGGCCAGCGTGGTGATCGGGGGATTGATTACTTCCACTCTGCTGACTTCTCTGGTAGTGCCGGCGATTTATCCCTGGTTTGCTCCCAGGCTGAGAGAGGAAGAACTGAAGCATCTCGACAGGCAGCCAGAAGATGAGTCCTAGATCGCATCACTTTTTAACCGTAACGTTTCTCAATCTATTACACCAGGTTCAAATAGCCCTGAAGACGCTACGGTAAATCTGGACACGGTCTGGTGCAAGTGGGCCGGCAATGCCGCGATCAGGAGTCCTGTTGGAAAGAATCTGTATCAACCATACTTGGCCAAGGGAGTAATTGCTTCTGGATGATTTGCGCTTTTGTAATCAGTTTTGTCAGGTCAATCAGATTTTCAACTTCGAATTTCTGTAATATTGATTTGCGTCTCATGACAATCGTTCTCTGTGACAGTTCCAGTAAATGGCTGATACTTTTATTGGAGCATCCTTTTAAAAGAAGTTTCAAGACTTCTGACTCAGCAGGAGTTAAACGTTTCTCTTTATTTTGAAACTCCCAAAGCCAGCTGCGTCCCTCTCGTTGTTCTGAATTCAGTAAAATCGCAGTAATGATGCAGTCCCACAATTCCTGTTCTGGATAGGGTTTCTCCAGTACCGTTAATGCGCCCTCTGACATTGCAGCGACAGTGTTAGTAACATCAACATAAGCAGAAAGGATGATGAATGGTATCTCGTATCCCTTTGATTTCATTAGTTTCAACAGTTCGATGCCATTGCAGCCCAACATGCGTAAGTCGGACAGAACACAACCACAAATCTGGTGGTCTGTCTTCGAGATAAAATCCTCGGCGGAAGCGAATCCAATGGCTTGAAAACCCATGGAACTGATCAATTCGATGATCGAAGAACGCACCGCTTCGTCGTCATCAACAATATAGACCTGAGGGAAGTAATCGGCGGGAAGCTTAAGTTGATTGATCATAAGATTAGTCACCATCTTAAGTCAGAAACAAGATTGGTAATCCTGTTTCAGTCTCGTGAATGATTTTCATAACGTATCTGTTGTTCGTTTCTCAGTTAGAAATAAATAACAGCTGACAGCTCGAAAATAACATGTCACTGAACTCGAGATAGATATATTTATGGTGACTGTAATGTGTTGCATTCTGTTGCCGAGAATTCAACACAGCACCCGGGACGGTTAGCTCAGTATCGAAAGGAACACGATGAGACATATCTGTTCGGAAAACCCATTCCAACTCACACACTGTGATATTGAAAGAACAATGATCCTGCAGGACAGTTTCAAAGCATTCTGTAAGTATGACACAACTGAATTTTATCACATTACATCAAAGTATCTGTCCAATCCCACATCAGATCGTATGTGAACTTAGTATTCAGAAGGACCGAGTTCATCTTTTAACGAATATAGCATTTTTATATTCTAATATATGTTAATGGCTTGATGTTTTTGGGAGGTGTTTCCTGCAGCCAAACAAGGGATTTAGGTAAAACTGCCTATAAAACGGTTTAATTGACCTGAGATATTATGAGGTCTAACAAATTGTCGGGTAAAGGGGCAGAAGAACCAGGTTCCAGGCAGATATTTTGGTGATAGAACTATTCATTCTACGAACCAGGAGATCAAACATGCTTCAGCTGAAATCAGTTTCATGTCAATTACCATTCACGTTCTTCCAGTTGTGCAATTGCCCGGTCTCGTTCTTCCCGTGTAATATCCAGGTCAAACAGCAGTAATTTCGCATCGAGGCGCATCTGGGAGAGGGAATCGGTCAACATGTTCAGAATTTCGATTCTCCGCTGGGAGTATTTCACAATTTTCTGATAACAGGCAGACAGTTGTTTCTGTTCGGGATAAGCAAAAGTAGAAATGATATCACCCAGTGCAGCTATTTCCGCTGGTATGGTATCAGGATCAGGTTGATTAAAACGAATCGCTTTTTGATTCATAATAGCTATTCCTTACTCAGGTAATTCTAGAGCAGAGAAAATTATTCTGCTGAACTGCAGTTTGACATCAAATAATGCTTCGCGTTGATTACCACATTCCTGAGAGCGAAGCAGATCGTGATGCATGTTCCTTTTCAGGGTCTTGCACCCAGTCACAACATTGTTTAAGGGTACCAGTGAATTTCGGCTTGTCTTCAATGTAGACGCTCCATATTTCATCACGGACGATCGGGATTCTTTCGGATAGTTTTTCAATGACAAATTTCTGCATGACAAACTCCTTGAATTAATTGAGGTAGTTAATCTCTGAAGTCAATGTTTCTGATCAACAGGTCCATTGCAAAAAAAGTCTAGGTTTTGATTACAGTCTCCTGGCAGCAATGAAGCGCAAAATGTTCTGTCTGAGTTGTATGAGAGCATTTTCAAAAATTGATGGCCGGAAAAATATCTGCGGTATTATGCGCCGGTGCGCAAAACAGGTTAAACAGTGTGAAACAGCTGCTTTCAATAATGCAGTGCGTCAGCCGGGAGAAGTCGCAACCAGACCTGAAACCGTTCTGAAAGGATTTCGTTTGACTGCGAATGGTGCTGTTGTTATTCTGGTGTGACGCGTTACGTATATGGGACGCACTCTGGTTTCGGAGGCAGAATGAAAGCAGCGACAACAAGTGTGCCTGCGCTGGAGCGGGGGCTGGATGTTCTGGAAGTGCTGAATCAGGCGCCCGATGGTCTGGGGATCAGCGAACTGGCGACACGACTCGCCCTCAATAAGAATGCCGTCTTTCGGATTACGCATACACTGATGGATCGCCAGTATCTGGAACGCGACCCGTTGAGTAAACGTTTTCGGTTGTCGACGAAATTCCTGACACTTGGATTACCACAGGTCGGAGACGTCAGTCTGGTCGAAGAAGCCTTACCCGTAATGAGGGCCTTGCGAGATGAGACCCAGGAAACAGTTCAGCTCGGACTCCGTGTCGGCGATGAAGGAGTTATCATCGAGCAGGTGAGCGGCCTGCATCCCTTGCGTATTGCCGTCGATATCGGATTACGCTTTCCTCTACATAATAATGCTCCTGGAAAAACATTTCTGTCATGGCAGAGCGCATCTGACCTGGAAAAAACACTGGAACGAATTCCTTTAACACAAGATACTCCGCGAACCATCACAGATCCGAAATCATTGCTTCAGGAATGTGATCAGGTTCGTCAGCGAGGTTATGCGACTGATTATGCAGAAGCGGACGAAGGGATCCACTGCATTTCTGCACCAGTCATGGGGTCGGAAGAACAGTTGATTGCCGTCCTCTGGGTTTCTGCTCCTTCAAAACGACTGCCTAAAGGAATGTTCTCGAGTGTCGGTAAACAGGTTATGTTGAGCGCCGATGAAATATCCGGGAGGCTCATCAAATGAAAGACATCCTCGTCTCATGCTTCTTACTCAGTCTGCTGACGTCGGTTTCCAGCGGCTTTGCAGACGACAATGCATTCTTTCGGGAATCGGTTGAACCCATTCTGAAAGAGCATTGTTATGAATGCCACTCTCATTCTGCCGGTCTGATGGAAGGCGGGCTCACTCTGGACTGGCAGAGTGGCTGGAAAAAAGGAGGAACCCGAGGGCCGGCGATCATGCCCGGTCAGCCAGAGCAGAGCCTCCTGATCAAAGCGGTTCAACATACCGATCCCGAATTACAGATGCCTGATACGAAATTATCCGATCAGGAGATCGCGATACTGGTTCGATGGGTCAAGCAGGGGGCCGTTGACCCCCGCAATACCAAGCCGGTCAGCGAGAATGACAACGCGACCGACTGGTGGTCGTTGAAGCCACTGCAACGTCCCAGTGTGCCAACAGTTCAAGCAGGAAATCCAATTGATGCATTTATCCAGACTCGCCTGAAGGCTGAAGGGATTTCTGCATCTCCGCCTGCCGATCGGCATACGTTGCTTCGACGACTGACTTCTGATTTGCACGGAATGCACCTTGTGCTTGCTGATGTAGCGGCATTTAAGAATGACACGGCCCCCGATGCCTATGCCCGGATGGTAGATCGCTTGCTGGAATCTCCACACTACGGTGAACGCTGGGCGCGCCATTGGCTTGATACCGTTCACTTTGCTGACTCGCATGGGTTCGAACACGATGTCTTCCGACCGCATGCCTGGAGATATCGTGATTATGTCATCAATCGTTTGAATGCAGATGTTCCATGGTCACAATTTATCCGAGAGCAACTCGCCGTCGATTATTTCTTTCCCGAGAGATCAGAATTAATGCCGGCACTAGGGTTTCTGGGAGCAGGGCCTTATGATCAAAGTGCCGCCGCGACCGCTCCGAAATCATTTGAATACCTGGATCGCGATGACCTGGTGACACAGACCATGGGCGCTTTTGTCAGCACCACTGCAAATTGCGCGCGATGCCATACACACAAATTTGACCCCATTACACAGGCAGATTACTTTGCTCTTCAGGCCGTATTTGCAGGGATCGGGAAGGGGGATGTCTCGTTCGATGCGGATCCACAGGTGGCAGCGAAGCGTGAGCACTGGAAAGCATTGAAGACTGCAGCGCTGACACAGAGTTCTGAAGTATTGTTATTACCCGAAAATCAAAAACTCGTCGCGGAGTGGGAGCAGACTCGCCGTCCTCAACCTCGCTGGGAAACGTTACAGCCGGATGTGTTCGTCTCAACACATGGTGCAAAATTAAAACGCCTGCCAGATGGTTCCATCCTGTCAGAAGGGAAGCCCACTGATCAGGAAACGGTTGTCGTAACTGGAAATACAAATCTTTCAACTGTTACCGCCATCCGCCTGGATGTGTTGACGGATGATTCACTTCCACACAAGGGGCCCGGCAGAGCCCATAACGGCAATCTGCATCTGAGCGAATTCGAACTGCAGTTGTTTCCGCCAAATGCGTCAGCCGGAACTGTCATTCCCATTCGGCGGGCGACTGCTGATTTCAATCAGGATGGTTGGACGATCGAACATGCCATCGACGGCAACCTGAAAACTGCATGGGGAATTTATCCTAAAGTCAGCGTTGGTCATTTTGCTATTTTCGAACCGGAATTGGCATTAAAAGTAGAGCCCGATACCAGAATCGTCGTGACTCTAAAACAGTTGCATGGCGGTGCACATACAATCGGTCGATTTAAACTATCCGTAACCGACTCAGCGAACCTGGATGTGCTTGCACTCCCCGCCGAAGCAGAAACAGTACTTAGTCTTCCTGAATCGCAGAGAACATCGACGCAACAGTTGTCGCTGTCTTCCCTCGTTTTGAAGTATCGGGCAGAGCAGGAAATAAAGCAGCTTCCCCCTCAGGACAAAGTCTACGCTGCTGCAGCGGAGGCTGTGAATGAACGAGGAATGGTAAGATATTCGCAACCTCGCGAAATCCATCTGCTGGCGCGAGGTGATCTTGAAAAGCCACGAGAAATTGTTCCTCCGGGGGCTTTAACTGCATTGTCGCCATTGCCCGGTCGGTTCGATTTACCACAATCCCATCCTGAAGCGGCACGTCGAGCCGCTCTGGCCGACTGGCTGGCTGACTCAAGAAATCCTTTGACCTGGCGGAGCATTGCGAATCGCGTGTGGCATTATCATTTTGGAAAAGGGCTTTGTGATACACCCAACGATTTCGGTCGTATGGGGGGAACGCCTTCGCATCCGGAACTGCTGGACTGGCTGGCTTGTGAATTACGCGATCACAATGGATCTCTAAAGCACCTGCATCGTCTGATTTGTAACAGCAACACGTATCGTCAGTCCTCAGCATCCCGTTCCGATCTGGTGAAACAGGATCCGGAAAATCGCCTGTTAGCCCGCATGTCACGACGAAGGCTTGATGCAGACAGCTATCGAGATGCCGTATTACTTGTCAGTGGTGAACTTGATCTGAAGCAGGGAGGCCCTGGAGATTCCCATTTCACAACGACCCCTGGCCCTCAGGTCACTCCCGTGCTCCATTATGATCAGTTTGATTTGAATCGCCCCGATGCGCACAGGCGAAGTATCTATCGTGTCGTCTGGCGGGGAATTCCCGATCCTTTGATGGATGCGCTGGATTTTCCGGACCTGGGGCTGCTGTCTCCGACTCGCAGTTTTTCTGTGTCGCCCCTGCAGTCGCTGGTATTGTTAAACAACCGATTTGTTTTACATTTCGCTCAGAAGATGGCCGAACGGGCAGCAAAGTCGAAATCTAATTTATCGGATCAAATCAGACAAGTGATCCGCTGGACCTGGCTTCGTGAGCCAACACCTGATGAATTGAATCAAATGACGGTACTCGCACAGCAGCACGGACTGGAATCGGTCTGTCGTCTGGTTCTCAACAGCAACGAATTTCTGTTTGTCGAGTAAGGAAAGGTCACCCCTGATGCACAATCCTCTTACCAGACGAGAATTGCTCTCCTGTTCGGGAAACAGTTTTGGCGCTGCCGTTCTGGCTTGCTGGCTGGGAAGTGAATCATCAAACGCTGCTGAACCGGATTTGAACGGCGGACTGCATCATCGGGCGAAAGTGAAGCGGGTGATTCAACTGTTTATGAACGGTGGTGCCAGCCCGATGGATACCTTCGATTATAAGCCTGAACTGAAACGGCTGCACGGAGAGAATCTGGGACCGAAGGAAAAACCGGAAGGGTTCACGGGAGCCGTCGGTTCGGTGATGAAGAGTCCGTTCGAATTTAAACAGCATGGGGAAACCGGTCGCTGGGTCAGTTCTGTCTTTCCGCATCAGGCACAGATTGTGGATGAGTTAGCATTCCTGATGGCGATGACAACAAAAACGAACGTGCATGGACCGGCCAGTTACATGATGAATACCGGCTTCATGCTGCCAGGATTCCCCTGCCTGGGGGCCTGGGTCTCGTATGCTCTGGGAAATCTTGCCGACAACCTGCCCACATTTGTGGTGCTCCCCGACAGCCGTGGACTTCCTTACAACCAGAAAGCCAATTTCAGTTGTGGGTTTCTGCCCGCGAAGCATCAGGGAACCCTGGTCAACGCCGCCAGTCAGACTCCGATTCCGGATCTGTTTGCCGACGCGCAATACAAATTTGCCCGTGGCTCTGCCGATCAGGATACGGTGGCGTTACTGCAGCAGTTGAATCGACAGCATGCAGCCTCTCATCCGGATGACTCTCGGCTGGAAGCCCGCATCGCTGCCGGTGAACTCGCGGCAAAAATGCAACTGAGTGCCCCGGAAGCCTTCGATCTGTCTCGCGAAACCAAAGAGACTCACGTCGCCTACGGATTCGATCAAAAGGAGACCGAAGACTTTGGCAGACGCTGTCTGCTGGGAAGACGTCTGCTCGAGCGGGGGACCCGTTTTGTGCAGGTCTGGAGCGGTCCGCAAGGTGCGGTTAACAACTGGGACAACCACGGCAACGTTCAAACGGAACTCCCCCCCATCGCGAAAAGCGTCGATCAGCCAATTGCTGCCCTGTTTCGGGATTTGAAATCGCGGGGCATGCTGGAAGATACTCTGGTCATCTGGACGACCGAATTCGGTCGCACTCCCTTTGCGCAGGGAAGCCTGGGACGCGATCACAATCGCGGAACCTTCGTGACCTGGCTGGCAGGAGCAGGTGTAAAAGCGGGAGCCAGTTATGGAAAAAGTGATGATCTGGGATACCAGACTGCGGAAGGGAAAACATACTGTTACGACCTGCACGCCACGATACTGCATCTGCTGGGGATCGATCACAAACGACTTACATTCCGCACCGCCGGGATTGACCGCCGTCTGACAGATGTGCACGGACACGTGGTGCAGGAGATTCTGAGTTAATCTCAGTCATTTCTTGCCCTCACGTTTTCCAGCATGGTATCATAAATAGCTCCTGCCAGTTCGCGCTAACCCTGCTTGCTTGAGTTCCAATTCAATTTTTAAAAGGAATCTGAATCGTGCCGTTGAACAGACGTGACTTCGTACAGGCGATGCTGGGAAGCTCGATGGCTCTGACACTTTCCTTCACGCAGTCCAGGAAAACTTCCGCTGAAACGGAAAGTGTCGGCGATGTTTCAATTCCTGAAATTATCGCTGGAGAAGATCTGTTCTTCTATATCAATCGCATGCGTGGCACCTTCGATCCAGTCCTGTATCGCCAGCTTCTCGGCGCCGCGAATGAATTCAAAGAGGGCGATCAGATGATCGGCGTGGCTGCCGCGGATCAAGCCTCTCGACAGCATGCCAGGTCGCTGCTGGCGAACACCCGTATCGAAGATCTCGACGCTCATCCGGTTTATCAGGACAAGCTGACTGAGTACATCACTCCGGCGAAAGCCACCTCAACCGCTTCCCATACTGTTGAAACCGTAGGCGATCTGAAACAGTTTCTTCTGACAGAAAATGAAGCAGCGATCAAACAGCTTTCGCAGAGTCTTTCCAGCGACGTGATTGGCTGCGTCGTCAAACTGATGAGCCAGCAGGAACTGATAACGGTTGGCTCCAAAATCTTCAATCCATTGCCGGGCAGTCAGATTGGTGCGAAAGGTTATCTCGGTGCCCGCATTCAACCGAATTCTCCCACTGACAATCCGGATGATATCTTCTGGCAGGTCCTGGATGGCTGGTCGTATGCAGTAGGCGATGTCGTGCTGGGGACGAATCCGGTTTCCAGTGAACCTGAATCGGTAGCTGCGATTGAACTGGTCCTCCGCGATTTGCTGGTGACTTTTGGAATCGACCACGTTCTGCCACACTGTGTACTCTCACATATCGATGTCCAGGCCGAAGTCGAACGCCGCAGCCCCGGCAGTACCGCCCTCTGGTTCCAGAGTATCGCCGGTAGTGATGCCGCCAATCAGACCTTTGACATCGATCTGAAGAAAATGCGCGACTACGCCCGCTCGCGCACCGGGCAGTACGCTTTATACTTTGAAACCGGGCAGGGGGCCGACTTCACTAACGGACACAGCCATGGCTTTGATATGGTATTACACGAGTCCCGCAAGTATGGTTTCGCTCGATCGCTGACGCGGGAAGTCGCGACCGCACAGCAGGAGAGCGGCCGGGAATCTGCTCCCTGGGTACACCTGAATGATGTCGCCGGCTTCATCGGTCCCGAGGTCTTCCGTACGCGCGAACAACTGGTACGCTGTTGCCTGGAAGACATCGTCATGGGCAAGCTGCATGGCCTGACCATTGGTCTGGATGTCTGCTCAACCCTGCATATGGATGTCTCTCTCGACGATCTTGACTGGTGTCTGGATCAGATCATGCCCGCCAACCCGGCCTACCTGATGGCTCTGCCGACCAAGATTGATCCCATGCTCGGTTACCTCACTACAGGGTTTCAGGATCATGTCAGAATTCGCGAGAAGTTCGGCTACCGCGTCAACGATGCCATGTGGTCGTTCTTTCAGCAACTGCAGGTCATCGACGAGCAGGGCAAACCGTCCGGGAACTTTGGCAATCCGCTGCACGTCTATTTGCAGTATCGACGGAAAAAAGGTGATACCCGCGGCGAAGAAGTGATCCTGAATGAAGGTCGCAGACAGATGAATGAAGTCCGCAGTCGTGGACTGTTTCTGGCGGAAGGCTTCGGGAAAACTCAGGGAGAACTGGCGCCGGCGTTGAAGATCCAGATCGATCAGATTTACGACGATGCCAAACAGAGCATTTGGGCTGAGCTGACTCCGGCGTTTGTCGCCAGTGTCCCCGAAGTGCTTCCCGTGGAAACGAATTCCAGCGATCGGCTGGAGTACATTCTCCACCCCACCACTGGAGAACAGCTTTCAAAATCATCCGTCAAATCGATTCGGAACCTGCGTGAATCCTATCTCGATCAATATAACGTGCAGATTGTAATCTCCGATGGACTCAATGCCCTGTCCATCATGCAGGAAGAACATCTCGACCCCTTCCTCAGTCAGCTCAGACAGGAGTTAAAGTCTGCAGGGTTCTCAACAGCAGACCGGAATATTATCGTGAGATCAGGCCGCGTCCGCGCGGGTTACCAGGTAGGCGAGCTCCTGTTCGGGGGATTGCCCGGCAATCGAGCCATCCTGCATATCATCGGTGAACGACCGGGAACCGGGCACCGGACCTTTTCCGTTTATATGACCTCCCCCAACGGATCACTCTGGGGAAAAGCAGGTCAGGTCGATCATAATATCACCCGCGTCGTTTCGGGAATCGCTGCCACGGCACTCAAGCCGGAAACTGCCGCCCGCGACACCGTTCGCATCCTGCATCAGATGAATGCCGGTTGAAGAAGCATCGCATTACTTACAGCTGAAACGTCTTGAATGCAGCGGGTTTGCGACGGTTGAAAATACGAATTGCATGAAATGATGATTTTTCTTACAGTTCGGTGTCATCAGGTGCATTCACAGCCTCTTTAACTCGATGTCCTCACACAGTTTCTGCCCGGCGGAGCATGGACGATCACGAAGGCGGTAGCGGAACATGTCTTACTCAGACTATACATTTCAGGATAAGAATCCAGTGAAACGCTGGCTGCAGCAGCGGCGCATGGTCTCCGCCACCAGGCTCGGACAGCAGACTCGGCAACCCGCTGTCATCTGTGATTATGGCGCCGGAAATGGCGAACTCTGTAAACAGCTTTCTGAGCAGATACCTGATGCAAAATTTATCTGCTATGAGCCATCTCCCGTCTTTTTCGAAGAAGCAAAAGAAAATCTGAAAACGGTTCCCCACACGGAATTTTATCAGAACATTGATCAGGTTCCCCGGGGATCCGTTGATCTGCTCTTTTGTCTGGAAGTGTTCGAGCATCTTCCGGAAAAAGAAACGCACGACGCCCTGCAGACGATTTCCGGTTTATTGAAGCCGGGCGGTGAAGTGGTCATCGGGGTTCCTGTCGAAGTCGGAATTCCCGCGCTCTATAAAGGCATCTTTCGAATGACCCGCCGCTTCGGTGCCTATGATGCGAATCCGAAAAACGTCTTTCTGTCTTTTATTGGCAGTCCTCCTCAGGATCGTCCTCACGGAGAAATTGAGCCCGGTTTCGGATATCACTTTCCCCACACCGGTTTCGATTATCGCGAATTTTCTAAAACTCTGGCTGGTTATTTCGATCTGAAAAAAGTTTCCACCAGCCCGTTCCACGCTCCCGGAACACTCTTCATGCCGGAAGTCTACTTTTCATTAGAGAAGCCGAATAATGCAGCGGCCTGATACTCTGTCAGGTACTGACTCTCCTGCGCGTCCGTTTTTTCGTCTGGTCCGGCAGCAGTGTCACGATAAGCAAGCCTATTAAAAAGAACGACATTCCCAGAATAAAGCCCACAATTCCTTCGTGTCCTTTATCAGTCGTGATAATGGTACAACCCACAATCATCCCAATGTATAAAATCGCAAAGGCTGTTAAGCAGACGACCCCCATAATGGAATCCAGCGTGGGGTTGGTTTTATCCAGATTCGGTTCCAGAAAAAGGCCGGGTGAAATCATTACCATAAATGTCAGAAAACTGAACAGAATGATTTTGTGGCCGCGACTCAGTTTTTTGACCGGTTCCGTCTTCCAGTTATTTTCCAGTTGTTTTTGTGAAAGTGGAGAACCTTTGGTGTTGTTCAGCTCGACTCTCTCTACTACAGCATTACTGAAATCCGCATCACTTAAATCAGCACCATCTAATTCGGTTTCAATCAGGCTCGCTCCGCTCAAATCTGCCTCGACAAGATTCGCTCTACTCAATTTGGTCCATTTCAAGTTGGCTAAAAATAATTTTGCCTGACAGAGATTCGAATCGACCATGATCGCTTCAGACAGGTTGGCTTCACTCAGATCGGCGTTGCTGAGATTGGCGCCTTTGAGATTTGCTTTGCTTAAATCACTCCATCTGAGATCAGCATGACTCAGATCCAAACCAATCAGAATGTCCTTGCTCAAATCTGCCCAGGTCAGATCCAGTTGCAACCCGGGATTCTCCTGACGCCATTGCTCCACTGCCTGGGCACCTTTTTTGACTAGCAGAAAATGTTCGCCGTTTCCCATTGGTGTTTTCTCCCGATTTCACTCTGCGTCAGCGATTGGAACTGATCTCTGCCTGTTGGCTGGGGCACATCTATAATCACGCGGATAACTGATGTTTTGTGTATCTGCATGTCCCTTTATGATGAAATCAGTTCAGATGTGCAACGAAAATAGAAGACACGTGACAGGTTTCCACCAGAAAACCCAATCACTCCCAATCCGTCGAGAGCGAACAATGCCGGCAGCTCAGTATTACTGAAAGCCGTTAATCACCGCTGCCAGTCGCCAGCCGGACTGAGCCGCCCGTTTCACGGCAATCGCACCCGCTGTTCGATAATACGCGGCGGGAAGGTCTTTCAATTTGAGAAACTCATTCTGTGGGGAATCGTTCTGCTTTGCTGCAGCTAAGATTAGTTGAGTGTAACCGGCACTTTTTGCCAGCGCGTGACTTTCATCAATCCAGTCAGCGTAATTCAAATTCTTTGTCGCCTGTTCGCCCAGCTGCTTTAACGCCGGGTCGCGGGCCAGTCCGACCGCCTGACTCACAATTTCCGAATCCTTGAAACTGTTCCCCAGCAAACCATCCCACTGCGCATGCAGATTTGATTTACCAATCCGAATACTGTTCCCCCCGCGGTCTCCTTCGGGAAAAGAGCCTTTGCTGAACAAAGCAGATGAATGCAGAGGCTGATGGCTGTCTCCCGTCAGATGCATGATCCAGCAGAGCGCCAGCGCTTTGTCCGCCTCGCTGACAGCGGGGTCTTTCATTTGCGCGACGTTATATTCCAGCGCCTGCAGAATATTGAACTGCAGCGGATCATCTCCCTGTCTGATCGACTTGGCGGTGTTCACAGGCAGTTTAGAACTCAGAGACAGTTCGGAAGCCGTGTCCAGATAGATCGGCTGATTGATGTAATGCCACGTGCCATGATGATACTTCTCGCGATCCGCTTCTTTAAAACTGCGGGCAATATCCGGCCAGGTCGCGGCCCGCATGAACAGCCAGCGATCCTGAACCGCAGGGCTCGCCTTCCGGATTACCTCCGGCATCCGTGACTGGAAATCCTGTTCAAACCGGGGATGCTGTTTCAGCAATGCAATCATCGCCGCCTGCGTTTCCGGCGTCAGTTGATCCCAGGCAATCGAGGCAATCACCCGATGCCCGGCGTAATTCCAGGCCTGTATTGACTCTGGTGTCAGCAAAAACAACGCGAGGAAAACAAGCAGGAGAAAAAAGCGTTTCACAGTCAGACCTCAATTCAGCAGGATGTATGTAACAGTCAAAGATCAGAACCAATTGTGTTCAAGTGCGCGGCTGACACAAGTAGACAGGCAGACTGTTTATCGAAAATTCATATTCAGCCCCGTGCACATCGCGAACCGCTACTGAAGAGATTCGACTTGACTCCGCCGCGACGATATCGATAAACGTTGTTTTGAGTCGCGCGCGTGCCCAGTTTACAGTGCACTGAAACACGCGATACTTGTTCGTTGTGTGCACCGCATTTAACCCCCTTTTTTCCGGATATTCAGTTTGCATAATCACACCAGTTCCCAATGTATGCCTGCGGGTCGCCGCACATCGGAATGCTTCACACCGAAACCGCCTCGAGATCGCCTTATATCGGCCCTGTATCAACCCATATCGCCAACTGGAATTGTTCATCTCCCCTTGACTCTCCCACGCACTTCCACAAAATAATCCACCATGCAAAATAGAAAAGTAACAGGACAACTGAAAAACTCCCATACAAATAGCATCACCGAGCGCGATTGTCTCCCGCCCGACAGTGATCGATTGAAAAGACACACCACTAAAAAAGGGTAGGCCCGGATGCACATCCGGGCCGAGCGCAGCGAGCAGGAAACTGTCAGAGGAAACGCACAATAATGTTTCCACTGACTGACCTGCCCAGCCGCAGAGGATGCCCCCTGTGTCATTCCGCAATTCGACTCAATAGACAGATCCTACCAGATCTCACCCGAAACCCGGCAGATGAATATGTGGCACGTAATTCATTTGGTCGCGAGGATGCTTCGTATTACTGATTAACTTGTCGAATGTTGACTTCTTGAATTCTTTGCTACTTCATATTCAGGAATTACGAACCAGTATGGCACTCCCAGCATCTTTACAGTTGACGACGATTTCTTCGTTTAAAGCGAGATTTTGTGTCCCATGATGATCTAAACAGTTAAAATGTTATCTCCTGACTCACTTTTGATCGTTTCCCGGAACCGTGATTGAGAAGAAGCAGAGCACATGCAAGTCCGAACCATAGTTACTTTGATCTAAATATCCTAATCAACAGTAAGCGCGGTGTGGTTCATAATGCAGGTATGTGAAGCACCATGTATAGGAGCAGTTTATTATGACACACACGAAATTCCCTGTCTCACCGGATGTGATTCCCAAAACGCCTCCAGAGAAAGTGGACTACGTGGGTAAATTAAGAGTTGCCTTTCGGCGTCCAATCGAAGCAACGTGGTTTCCTCGTAAGCCGCTTGTTGCCTGTGATGATGACCATGCCTTGATAACGGCGATGAAAATGTCTTTTTACGATCATTTCCCGCTTCGACTTTCACCGGATGTGATCTGGATTACGCTGGTGCGCGGCTTTGCACTTCATGTAAATGAAAACGCTGAGTCTCTGCGGCATCATTTTGTTTCGCATTCGGGCAAGAAGGAACTAATTGTTAGCCGAACGGATTTTTCACCAGGTGAAGAAAATCCATGGCCAGAAGTGTTTTCTGATTTCAATCAGCAGATTGCGGATCACACCGGAGGATTATCTGAACTGGTCCAGGCTGATTTCAGCACAACCGGACCGGTGGAACGAGCCGTCTCTAGTCTGATGGCAATGGAGACATTCAAGTCATACTTCGAGTACATTTTATATGCAGGATGCGGGATACCTTCGATTACGCTTACCGGAACAATTGAAGACTGGGAGAAACTGCGGCACTGTGTTCGACGATTTGCGGACTATGGACTAAACGAGTGGATCAGTGCGATCGACCCGATTCTTGGAGAGTTTGTTAATGCTAAGAAAGGGCAGGTGAATACAGAATTCTGGAAGTCCTTGTTTCGTTATAACAGCGGATCAGGGCCTGCGGTGATGACAGGGTGGGCCAATGTGCTGTTTCCCTATTTCAAGGATAACAATTCCGAAAAGCTCTACCCGAATCCCTATCTGAGTGACTGGAACGAGCGATTGAGCATTGATGACCAGCAGAATTGGAAGGAACGGTGGGATAATCCACAAGGCGTCGGATTGTCAGCGATCCCGTCCTGCTTCACGTCCGTTCCACTCACAGTATTTTGGGGTGAACGAGAAACGAAGATGCGACTGGTTGGTGGCCTGCTTGGGGTTTCCCAGGATGATGAGACACTGGAAGTCGAACCCGAGTGTGGATGGGCCATTGTTTACGAAGAACCCGTCGATCCCCTTTCCACTGACTACCAAAGATTGGAAAACTTGCAACGCAACCGAGAATCAGACAAAAATTAATCAGCCACACTAAGGGAGAGCGACTACTGGCATGCTGGATCGTCCTCCGTAAAATCTGATACGAGACAGGTCAATAAACTGCGCCCAGACAATCAGTTCCTTATCGATAGAAAAGACGAGCCAGACAAACCGGCAGATGAACATCGCGCAGGTCTTTTATAAAATTCAGATCACGAACAGATTTCGGGAACTCTGACAGTCCCCGACAACTCTAACAGGCATGAAACACATCATTCTCCCCAGTCTGATTATTCTCGTAGCCTGCACCGAGACACATATAACGGATCATACGGTAGAGGTGATCTCATCTGAGGGGCGGACTACCTCTGAACCACCATCTCCGGAAATCGAAGGGCTGAGTTTTGGTGGAATCCCCTCCAATGAAGAGCGTGACGGTGAAGCACACACCGAAGAAATAAAATGGGACACAGGCATCGCTGACTTGGTTTCCGGCTATTCGAGGAGAGAAGTAATGGCACGCAATCATGTCAACAGGATTGAAAAGGGGAAGTCGAAAGATAACTGGCGGGACGCAAACGATTTCCTTCAGGACGACGGATCTGATTACTATCAGGTCTTTCAGTCTCTTCAGACACAGTTGGACACGGAACAACTCAGAATCAGATGCACGGGACCGACGGGGACGAAACTCAGGTACGAAGCAGAATGTCAGGGCAAACTCTATGAGGTCGAATACGATCTCAAATCCGTGCAGATCATTAAAGTAAACAATATAAATCAATGACCCTGCGGCACCCTGAAGAACAGTAACAGGTTACCAGCCAGGCGTTCGTGATATTTCGTGTAGTCCGTGGTAGCAAAAAATCTAAATGTTTAAAACGAAACAGCCCCGCGGGATCCTTCCTGTGGGGCTGTTTCTTGCACCATGCTCGTACTTTCACGCAGGGATAATAATCCACGCAATCGAGTTGTCAATCCCTGCTTGAAATCATGTGGCAGTCATCCGCTTACATTTTTACGTAATGATTGACTACCACGAAATTTACGAAAACTCACGAAATAATATGACCGGAAATCAATCAGGTCAAAACCCGTCATCACCATCATTAAAACCATCCTCGAACAGGGCGATTATTTGACATGGAACCGACTCAAACAACATCGGAAAAAAACAATAACTTACCGGCAGATTAACAGAGATGATTCTGAAAGTTCACTACCAGCGCCCGACCTGCTTTCGTGTCATTTCGCGTTTTTCGGAGTAGAAAATATCGGAGCTGGAATCAGGTTCCCTGATCATGTACCTCAGTGATTGGCCGGGGTTTGTTGACTCGATCTTCTGCCGGCAATGTGAAGTAGAAGGTCGTGCCTTTTCCGACTTGTGATTCAAGCCATATTTTACCGCCAGACTTGTCTACGACTTTTTTACAGATCGCGAGGCCAATACCAGTCCCGGAGTATTCATTCTTAAGATGTAATCGTTGAAAGATCTGAAAAATACGCTCGTGAAATTCGGGCGCAATGCCGATGCCATTATCCTTGATATAAAACTTCCACTGGGAACCATCCGGTTCTGCACCGATTTCAATGACCGTCAGTTCTTCACGACAGTACTTGATGCCGTTACCGATCAGATTCTGAAACAGCTGTATCAGACGCTGTTTATCTGCCAGAACAACAGGGAGCGGCCGACAGATAATCTGAGCTTTATTCTGCTCAATCGAATCCGAAAGATTGTATAGCGCTTCCTGACATGCCTGGTGGGCATCAGTTGGCTGGGGATCGTATCCGAGAGTACCGATTCGAGAAAATTCAAGCAGGTCATTCACCAGTTGGCGCATCCGGACTGCACCCTCAATCGCATAGCCAATCCACATACGACCGTCATCATCCAATTTGTCTTCGTAATCATCTTTCAGCATCTGGCAGCATGAAGCGACCTTGCGGAGGGGTTCCTGCAGATCATGTGAAGCAATATAAGCAAATTGCTCCAGTTCGGAATTGATGCTTTCCAGGGCAAGGTTCGACCTTTTCAGTTCTTCAGATTGTCGTCGATTTTCTGCTTCAGCATTTTTCCACTTTGAAATATCTACGACCGAACAGATCACGGCAGGCCCAGATCGAGTGGTTTGAACATAATTGATAAAGATTTCGACAGGGAATTCGTGTCCGTCTCCATGCAGGCCGATGAGATCGCGTCCTACATCGAGATGACGGGATTTACCATCTTTGAAAAATGAAGCAACCTGTTGTGGATGTTGTGGACGATATCTTTGGGGGAGTAGTTTTTCGATTTTCTCTCCCAGTAATTCCTCTTTTGTATAGCCAAAAAAGTTGGACGTAGCCGGGTTGGCGATGATGATCTCTCGTTCCTGATTAATCATAATCATGGCCACCGGCGACTCCTCGATTAACAGCTCAAACTGTTCATGCACGAGTTGGATATCGGATTGCATTTTTGAAGAGAGGTTGTGGATGCCGACCAGCAGTCCGATGAGGAGGCACGAATAAGAAGCAATCTTCATGATGTGTGCCAGGTCAAACATCGAATCGAAAAGGGTGAATGAACGTGACATGACCACTACCTGACAAATTGTTCCAATCAGTAATGACATTACGATCCAGTATTCAAATGCGTCGTGCTGCCAGTCCCCCTTCCGGTAATAGCCAATGAGTGCCAATAGAAAAAACACTCCGGCAACGAGTTCTTCAGGTCGACCGAAAAAGAATTCCGGATAATACGCACGGGGTAGTGGAACAAAGATGAAGAACAAAAAACTGAATAGAGTCAGGATCGCGGTTACGGCTAATACGCTACGGTCACTGATTTGTCCCGCTTTTCCCAATTTCTGTTCCCGCTTCCATGCCCAGAAACTGAGATACATAAAACCTGCCAGGTAGACTCGCGAGGCATTCCAGCTCCAGGGGATCAACGACCTGGGGGGAGAAGGGAAATGATCCTGAAAGAAGGAACTGGTGACGAGGCAATGATAGCTGTCGAGCAGCGCCACGCCGAGGAAACCCATACTCACAAACAGGTACAGGTTATTTTTTTTTGAATAAAAACGAACGAGGGATAAGGCCGCAACAAAAAACGCCAGCATGGTTGCCACCACTTCCATGGTGGTGTGCAAGTGTTGTGAGCCTCGATAGACCGAGTGTTGGAGCAGAACGCCGATTCCAAGGCAGAAGCTTGCAGCGATGGTGTATACCCAGGTCTTCAGGTGTTGTTTTTGCTCAAACGTCATGTTCGATACCTTCTTACGTGAATCTCTTCCAGATATGTATCATCGAGCAGTGTGATGTAAATCAGCCGGTCTCAATCAAAGTCCCGCATCAGGTACATTCAGCTTATAGTCTCAGATCCCTTTTGGTGATAGACGGTCTTTGTCTGGCAATTGATGGTGAAGTGGAATACCTCATGGTAACCAAGGTTAAACCCTCGACCAGCGAATTTGGGTTAAAACCCTCATTACATTGTTCTCAAGTGTAATACATGCTGCTTAATGAACTTAAAGAGACACGCGCTGTAACGGCAATCAGCGAATACAGAAATGAATAGAATAATTATCTGGTTCTGGTGTACGTGTCATATGCTTTTTCAGGGCCTGGGTGATTAAGCAATCAAAATAAGCATCAGGAGAAAGATCATGAAAGAGCAAATCCAAGCAGCGAGTACAGACCTGTTGGAACCCACTTCCCGTACGACCATTCTTTGCGTTGACGACGATCCTGATATCACACGCGCGATTCAAAAGATATTATCCAATTACGATGTGAACGTGATCAGTGATTGCTGCGGACGTCTTGGTACGTGGGACGTTTATAAGAAGAAACCGGATTTGATCATCACTGATCTGCGAATGCCGGATGGCGACGGACAGCATTTACTGGCAGAAGTAAAAGTCAATGCGCAAACGTCACACATTCCGGTCATTGTGCTGACGGGACAACGGGATGCCCATCTTCCAGGTCAGTTGAGACATCTTGGTGCTGCCAGTTTTCTGCAAAAACCGGTGCATTACACCAGTCTCCTGTCAGAAATCAGACGTTTTGTTTCGCTGACATCTCTTGACTGGGCCACGGCAAATAAAAACGGATTAGTCTATAAGCAGACAGAAAGTCAGACTTTTGTGGAGTATGAAGATGAATAAAGCGATCCTTCGAGTATTGTTGATCGAAGACGACCCGGTTGATCATCAGTTGATCAAACTCAGTCTGTCAAAATCGGCATCAGCTTTTGAACTGGTCTGGGCACAAACCCTCGAATCTGGTTTGTTGAAATTTGGGGAGAACACATTTGATGTCGTTCTGACAGACTTATCTTTACCCGATAGTTTCGGCCTGGAAACGGTAAAGAAAATCCGTGATTACAATCGAGATGTGCCTATTGTCGTACTCACGACACTCAACGACAACGATGTTCGATTAATAGCGCTCTCCGTTGGTGCTCAGGACTATTTTCTCAAAGACGAAGCTTCACCGCATATGCTGGAACGGGCCATCCGCCACGCAATTCAAAGGCAGGAAAGCGTTGTGGAAAATCAGCGTCTCTTGACGGAAGTCGAAACGAGCCGGGAACTGCTTCTGAAACAAAAAGTGCTGCTTAAAAAGAAAAATCGACGTCTGCGCAAACTCAATCAAACAGCACATCGTTTTGTCGACAACGTATCGCACGAATTTCGCACTCCTCTGACCGTGATCAAGGATTATGTGTCTTTAGTCCGCGAAGGACTGGTGGGGGAAATTAACAAGGAACAAGGTCAGATGCTGGATATTGCGAGTATCCGTACTGACGAACTTAACAATATGGTCGATGACATGCTCGATGTCAGTAAACTGGAGGCGGGCCTGCTGGGTGCATGGCGACGTCCCTGTCAGTTGCCGGACATTATTGAATGTGTCTGTTCTCCTCTGGCAAAAAAGGCGGCTGTAAAGGGAATCCATTTCGAAGCGGATGCTGATCCAGGACTACCGGCGATTTACTGCGATTCGGAGAAGGTCGGCCGCGTGATTGTCAATCTGGTTACGAACGCCATGAAATTCTGTGGCAATCCGGGAAGCGTACGGTTGTGGACTGAAGAGCGGGCGGAACAGGGAGAAATTATTATTGGCGTTTCCGATAATGGACCGGGCATCGATGAAGAAGGGCTGGCGGAAATCTTCCAGCGCTTCAAACAACTCAAAACCCAGCTTGACAGCAGTACCAAAGGGTTTGGACTGGGGTTGAATATCGCCAAGGAATTAGTCGATTTGAATTTTGGTGAAATGTCAGTGGAAAGCCAGGTGGGAACTGGAACCACCTTTTCGTTTAGCGTCCCTCTGAATAATCCCTCAAGCGTGATGACACGCTATCTGGATCGTACGCAAAGGTTAACCAGCAGCGAATCTGTGGTGGCCCTGGTCTTTGCTCGAATTGATGAAGAAACAGCCGACACGGATAAAGAAGACATGGACGCTTTCTTCAACTTCTTACTACGGACAAATGATCTTTTATTCCGGACAGGCAGTTGTGAATGGCTGTTTGTACTTTCCATTCCCTGCCTGGAACTTTCTGAATTTGTCACCAGGCTTGAGAATGAGTGGGAGAAGACGAATCGGAATCGACCCTTTGGACCCTTACCCGGTTACCAGTTAAACATCGAGGGCAAATGGAAAATAAATGCAGATTCAGAAGAGATCCACAGGCACTTTTGCAGAATCACACAGCAGCCGACCGTCTCTACATCACACTGACTTGACGATCGAGTTAACGATGGATGTCATTATCTGGCGAATTCTCACTCGCAGGATGGGCTTCCCTTCGTTGGCCTGAAAAGGTCCGAAATCCAATTATTTAAGGGAGCAGGCACATGGAGCGTCGAAAGAGAATATTACTGGTCGATGATGATTCAGATATACTTCGCGCCACCAGTCTCAGGCTGACAGTAGCCGGTTTTGAAACGTCTACCGCGCTCAATGGAATGCAAGCAGTCGCGAATGCAACCGGAGATCAACCGACGGCTATTGTTATGGATGTGAGGATGCCGCAAAAGGATGGCCTGACCGCACTGGATGAACTGAAACAAAAATCAGATACACGCCAGATACCGGTAGTGATGCTCTCAGCGAGCCTCGTGGACAGGGAAAAAGCTCTGGACGCCGGCGCAAGCTATTTTTTAAGTAAACCATATGAAGGCCATGAACTGATCAAAGCTGTGAACGCGGCGATTGATCAGGCAGAAGAAGATGAACTGCCGGGTTCAACTTATGCCACTCCCAATATGAAAGTGAAGTACAGTTATGACTGATAAAGTGGTACTGATTGCAGATGATGACCATGAGTTATCACAAGCTCTGGCTATTCGCCTGAGAGGCTTAGGCTATACCGTGATGCGATCTCCCGATGCCTCTCACGCACTCATTGGTGCGATGAGAATCAAGCCAAACCTGATCATACTGGACGTGGACATGCCCAGCGGAAATGGCCTGGCGGTGTGTGAAATGTTGAACGGTGATGAAAGCTGCCATGGAATTCCAGTGATTATACATACGGGCCACACAGATACCGAGACAATTCAACGTTGCAAACAACTCGGGGCGGTGTATATTCAGAAATGCCCCGGTTCTCCAGCAACGATTACTGAGATCGCCAGGGAATTTCTGCAGCTTGATATCCAGCCAGTTGTTGAACCGGTAGAGGAAGCTCAAAAGACTCCTGAAACACGAGATCTCAGCCTGTCCTACATCAAGTCTATCGGCAAAGCTGAGTATGGATTGTCAGAAGCAGATGGGACGCCGATTGACCCCGCTTCAGAAGAGAATGTCACAGATCAAACCCAGGATGCAGACTCGGTCTCCCCGGATTCCCGTGAGAAGCGACCTCCGATTGTACTGTCAATTGATGATGATCGTGATATTTCAAAAGCGCTGCAAATGAAACTCAAACCTCACGGCGTAGAGTGTCTGTCTGCTTTCACTGGTGATCAAGGTTATGAAATGGCTGTGGAGCATATGCCAGATGTGATTATCACAGACCTGGTGTTACCAGAGGCGGAGGGCATTTATATTATGCGCCGCATCAGGTCGAATCCATTACTCAGTGAAATACCAATAATTGTTCTGACGGGGCAAAGCTATCCGGCAATTAAACATCAGATATTGAGTCTGGGAGTGGAAGCATTTCTGACGAAACCCGTTTCGATCAATGAACTGATCAAAGAATTACAGAGTGTGATCCCAATCAAATATACGCTTACACAGGAAACGGCAACAATCTCGTTTAACAAAAATGACAACAAAATAGCGTCGATGGCATGAGATGAAACCTGATCTGAAATAGTCATCTACTGTATTCAGTCTGGGAATGGTAAGATCCAGCGCACAGCGTTTTATTTAGACCTCTATAAAAATTATCCCTCATGAGAGTTAAAAATGAGCACTGCCGATTCGACTGACAATATAAAACAGACCAGGACAACGCGACGGACTTTTCTTAAAAAGACTCTGGCTTTGTCGAGTGGGGTGGGGGCATTTACGAATGCTCCTTATGTGTTTGCGCGTCATCGTACGAAGTTACGGGTTCTGGGTACGCATGTGACGCTGCAGGAGGAACTGCGTAAAAAAGCGCAACAGGATCTGGGGATCGATATTGAATTTCAGCCCGGTGGCAGTGCGGCCGTTCTGCATCAGGCTTCTACTCGTCCGGCATCGTTTGACCTGTACGAGCAGTGGTCGAATAGTCTGAAAGTCTTATGGCAGGCCAATGCAATACAGGCGATTGACATCGAGCGACTCAAATACTGGGATGAAATCAACAATCTCACCAAAACCGGTCGCATCACGACAGGAGCCAAACTCGGTGCGGGTGATGCACCTTCAAAACTGTTGTATGTTCAAAAAGATCGGTCACTGAGTTCTGTTCCCAGTCAACAGGTCAGCTTTCTGCCTTACGTCCACAATGTGGATTCCTTTGGCTACAATGCTGGTGTGATTCCGCGTGGCATACCCTATAAAACAGAAAGCTGGAGTTGGCTGCTGGACGAACGCTATGCAGGCAAGGTGGCACTGGTCAATGCTCCATCAATTGGATTATTTGACGCCGTACTCGCGGTCCAGGCGAAAGGGTTAATGAAATTTAAAGATATAGGAAATCTTTCCAGAAATGAAATCGATGAGCTGTTTGCGATATTAATCGAACTCAGGCATCAAGGTCACTTCCGTGGTGTCTGGAGTTCCGTGCCCCAGTCGGTGCGACTGATGCAGCGTAAGGAAGTCGTAATTGAAAGCATGTTTTCGCCTGCGGTATTCGATCTCAAAGGACAAGGAATCGATTGTGTCTATGCTGCCCCTAAAGAAGGCTATCGTGCCTGGCATGGTGTGATGTGCCTTTCTTCTCAAACACAGGGCGCAGTGAAGGATGCGGCTTATGATTATATGAACTGGTGGCTGTCAGGCTGGCCTGGTGCCTTTATCGCGAAACAGGGGTATTACATTTCCAACCCGGAGCGTTCACGTTCGCTGCTTACAGATAATGAATGGAACTACTGGTATGAAGGAAAACCTGCCCTCACTAATCTTGCCGGAACTGATGGTCGAGTCGTAGTGAAACAAGGTGAAATCCGTAACGGAGGCTCCTATCTTGAACGTTTCAGTAACGTGGCTGTCTGGAATACAGTGATGGATACTTATGAATATTCTCTTCTGAAATGGAACGAATTTCTCTCAACTTGAAGGATTGTGGAATTGCGTATTAAGCCTGGCGCAGGCTGAATGATGCCCGAAGTAGACTGAATCATGATAGACAAGATTAAACCAAAACGAATGACGAGCCTGCAGTGGAAAATCTATATCGGTTTTGGCGGGATGATTCTGCTTCTGATTTCGAATGGTATTTTAGGTATTTACGGCCTTGGCAATGCGATGCAGAGCTTTGATCAATACCGCGATGTGGAAAAAACCTATAACGAATCTCTGTCCATTGATCGCAATGTGCAAGAACTGAAACGCCGTGTGAATCAGTATATTAATACCGGCCATTCTTCGAACCGCGATGCCGTGCAGGTGACTTTTGAAAAACTGCAGAAGCAGGTCAGCGGTCTCCTGTCTGACGTGAATGACAAAGAGATCAGTGAGTCATTGATCATTATGAACTCACATCTGGAGGCATATTTCAAGAATTTCACACTGGCAACGGAAGAACGCCAGTTGCGGACGTCCCTGGTTCAGACATCTCTTCCAGAACAGGGGCAAAGAGTACAGGTGAATCTGGAAAATCTGGAAGCACAGGTACATGGCAGTCCCAAAGAGCTGAGTCGGCATTATCTGGCTGCGTTATCCGCTCAGCGTTTTTTCGCGCTCGCCGAAAAAAATGCATTACGATATTTTGCCGAACCCAGTACTCCTTTTGTCGATAAAACTTTGAGCTCGCTTCAGGACGCCCGCTCGATTATTGAATCCATTCAAGCCGAGGCGCTCAATTCTGAAAAAGTACTCGTAAATGACCTGCTGTCACAATTGGATGAGTACGAAAAAATATGCCTGAGAGCATTTCAGGCAACGCGAAGTTATCTCTATCTGGTAAATGTCGTGATGTCTGGTGAAGCCTCGGAATTTGCATATTATTCGATGCAGATTAAAAATATCGCCGAGAGCAAGCGAACAGAGATCAATCAGGCCACCATCGTGCATACGCAGGATATTAAAAATATCACAACGATCGCGATTATTGGAGCCTTGCTCATCGGATTATATTATGCCTGGCGACTGGCGTATTCTGTTGTGCAGCCGATTACAGCAATGACAGAAACATTCAGAAGACTGGGAGCCGGTGAAACACTTATTACGATTCCGGCTACAGATCGTAATGACGAAATCGGGGAGATGGCAACTGCTGCAGATATTTTTAATAAGCAGAACTTTGTGACCAAAAACCTTTTGCAGCAATCGCAGACATTAAGCCAGGAACTGATACAAAAAACCCGGGAGCTTGAAATGATCAACTCCGAACTCGACAACTTTGCATATATTGCTTCCCACGACCTTAAGTCTCCTCTCCGAGGCATCGATCAGCTGGCTAAATGGATTCAGGAAGACTCTGCCGAAGAACTTTCTGAAGAATCGTGTGTCAATCTGAATAAGCTGCAGGGGCGAATCAGAACCATGGAGACACTACTGAACGACTTACTGGAGTACTCCCGCATTGGTCGAATCACAGGAGAATGTGAACGAACTGATACGGGAGCCATGCTTAAAGAAATCAGTGAACTGATTGATAATCCAGAGAAAATTCAAATAACCATTGCCCCTGATATGCCAGTTCTGAATACCTTTCGCACACCACTGCGGCATGTATTTCTCAATTTGATCACTAATGCCGTCAAGCACCATGATCATCCCGAAACGGGGAAAATTAATATTGATTATCGGGAACTTCCCGATTTTTATGAGTTCAGCGTCAAAGATAACGGGCCTGGGATTGATCCCAAGCATCACGATAGAATATTTCAAATGTATCAGCGCGTAGGTAATACTACTGCCGAGGGGAGTGGAATGGGCCTGGCCATCATAAAAAAACAGATCGAAACTTTGGGTGGTACAATTTCTGTTGAATCGGCGGAGAAGCAGAATACGATATTTCACTTCACATGGTCCAAATAATAACCTATGATATTAAGAGGAGTTTTTAAGTACATAAGGATTAAAAAAATGCTGCAAAACCGGTTTTCAATTCTTTTAGTTGAAGATGATGACGTCGATCGTGAAGTGGTCAATCGGGCCATTAAGCGTCAGGAGTTGGATTGTAGCTTGTATACCGCCTGTGATGGGGCGGAAGCCTTATCCATACTGCGAGGGGAATCAGCAGAGAAGCTGAATGAAGATTTTGTCGTTCTGCTTGACCTCAACATGCCCGGGATGAATGGCCTGCAGTTTCTGGATGAACTTCGGGAAGACCCTGAACTTAGCCATACCATCGTATTTGTACTTTCCACTTCAGAGCATCCACTCGATATTGCCAAAGCCTACAAAAAAAATGTGGCAGGATATTTCAGCAAAACGCAGGTCGACTTACTGGTCAAAATGCTCAGTGATTATGCCCAGGCTTCTCTGTTTCCAAATCCTCGGGTGATACAGAGCATCCATTAGTAAAGGCTGTTACTGTTCCTTGCTTCAGTGCATGCCATGTGTCCGGTCTAAATACTCGCTCACAGTGATCGACTAGAACGCATCACATTTAACCATGGCGTCTCTCGTCTATTATAGCTGCTCCAAATGGTTTTGGAGACGCTACAGTGAAATGGGACACAGTCCAGGCAGCCTCCCATACCAATAAAAAAAGGCAGGACACAAATAATCTGCGTCCTGCCCCCTGTTGCATTATCTGAAAAGCCAAGCTTACTCAGGCCAGGGAGATTTCTCCGTCGCCAGGGAATAAATCACGGACTTGGAATTACAGAATTCGTGGGCCGCTTCGATGAAACCCAGTTCCGCTCCGAATCCACTCTTTTTGTAACCATAGATCGGCACGTTCGGTCTGAGATAACCGCCACCATTGATCGAGATCCGTCCTGCCTGCAGCTCGCGGGCGACTCGCAGCGCCCGTGTTCCGTCAGTGGACCAGATGTTGGCCATCAAACCAAAGTCGGAATCATTGGCAATGCGAATCGCTTCCTCTTCTGTTTTAAATGTCATCACGCTTAAGACCGGCCCGAACACTTCTTCCTTCGCGACAGCCATGTCGGGTGAGACCTGGTCGAAAATGGTCGGCGGATAGAAGCAGTCCAGCGGATCATCGGAGATATCACCCGAGAGGACTAACCGGGCCCCTTCCTGTTTCGCCTGTTCAACGCGACTCCGCACGAAGTCGCAGTGCGTTGGCGTGGCCAGGCAGCCCAGGTGCATTTCGGGATCGGTCGGATCTCCCTGTTTCAAACTCTGAGCCTTGGCGATAATCCGCTCGAGCAGTTCATCATGCTGGCTCTCATGCACCAGCAGTCTTGAGCCGGCCACACAAATCTGACCCAGGTGACAGAAGATGCCCGTGATCACACCGTTGACAACATGATCCAGCGGGGCATCGGGAAAGACGACGCTCGGCGTTTTGCCGCCCAGTTCCAGCAGCACGCCTTTCATGCCATCCTTGGCCGCTTCCATCAGCTGCGCACCGGTCTCATACCGTCCCGTGAACGCAATTTTATTGATGCCCGGATGTTTCACAAGAGCCGACCCCGCTTCCGCGCCCGTGCCGTGAATCACGTTAATCACGCCAGGAGGAAAGCCCACTTCTTCAGCCATCTTCGCCAGCATCAATGCGGACAGCGGCGAGACTTCAGAAGGCTTCAGCACCACCGTATTGCCGCAGGCGAGAATCGGCGCCAGTTTAATGGCGGCGTTAGTCATGGGATAATTCCAGGGAACGATGGCTGCGATCACACCCATCGGCTCGCGAAACTGCATCGTCACATTGTCCGGCAGGCCGCCATAGGAATGCCCGGCGATTTTGTCCGGCAGTCCCGCATAACTTTCGATTACGTCCGCCCCACAGGGAATGTCAAAGCCCAGCGTGTCGCGAATCGGCTTGCCGATATTGAGCGTATCGGTCATCGCGAGATCTTCCGCAGATTCACGAATGCGTTCTGCCAGCTTGTAAAGCAATCGACCCCGCTGCAGAGGATCCAGGCGCGGCCATTCCCCCTTATCAAACGCACGGCGAGCCGCAGTGACGGCCAGATCGACATCACTGGCATTCGCCAGGGCAATCTCCGCCAGCGGTTCCCGGGTCGCCGGGTTCGTGATCGTCCAGCTCGTTTCCGAGCGACCATCGACCCATTTTCCATCAATATACATTTTCTCTGGCCAGACTGGCATATTCTTATTTCCTTACTGAAGTGATTAAATCTTGGCGTTGTCTGATCGATTCGTGGCTTGACGGTGACCAGAGCAGGAGCGGTATTATCTTAACAAAGCTTACCAATCCGGGGCAACAGTTCGAGAGAGTTTGAGACCAGAAACAGGAACGACCTCCATGCATTGGAAATCTGTCTAACGCAGTTTTAAACGATTCCAGACAAAACGTAGCAGCAAATGGAAACAATAAGCAGGCACCGCTGGCCCCTTTTACTCTGCCCTGAAACAGCGCGGCAGATACCAGCCCTGTTTTCGTGCCCTTTCGTGGTAGCAAAAAAACGGAGAAGTCTCCCCCCGTTTCATTCCACCTCCCGCTGCACCGTAATCTTCCGACACAGAATCGTTTTCCGTTTCACGCCACTCTCATCCGGATAGTAAAAATCACTGTAGAAGAGCAGGGCACTGTTCTCATCCAGAGGCACGATCTCCGGGTTATTGCAGGAGCCGTCCCAGTCGTGAAAGGTGGGAGCAGCCACCGGCTTGTTGGCCAGGCCGCTCCGATCACCGGGCGTCATCACGACCAGCGGTTCAGTCCACTTCGTTCCACTGTCGTTGAGCGCAGCCCGCACGAATGTTCCCGGACGGGCATAGCATAGCAGCGTCACCCCATTCTCGAGTCGGCATAATCGTGGCAGAATCCCGACCTTGTCAAACTTCACCGGCTTCGACCAGGTTCGCCCCATGTCAGTCGAACGCGTCATATACATCGGGTCCCACTCTTTGCCGGTCGAAGAATACCAGGTGGAACGCAGGAACCAGACAATTGAGCCGTCCGGCATGAATTCAAAGTCGCTGTCGCTGAAGCCGCCACTCTTGTAAGGAAACGCGTGGCCATCAGCCTCATACTCCAGATGTGACCGCCGCTGGAACGTTTTTCCATTGTCCTCGGAGCGGAAGATTTCCGCAGAGTAGTAAGGGCTGTACTGCCCGTTTTCCGGATTGAGATGCCCCTCACCCGAAAATACACTCACCCAGATTGCCCCGTCGGGACCCAGTTTGGGATTGCCCCGCGGAAAGATCGACTTCAGCACCTTCTTCCCATTGCGACTGACGTGAACCACCCGCGTTAGAAACGGCCAGTCCACCTCAGCATGTTCCAGTACCGGTTTCGTCTGTTCTGCAGGGATGCGATACAGGGTCCATTCCTTTTGGGACAGACTCGGCGGCAGGCGATCGGCGTTAAATGCATTGATGGTTGTGCCTCCCATCCAGAAGGTCATGCCATCGGGAATCGGCAGCGTTCCTTCCTCCGCCTGCTTTGAGAAATCATAACCGGGCGTGTATTTGTTCCAGGGAATCTGCTTGTACTCGCTCACGTCGACACCCGATTCCGGCGGAAGGTAGACCCGGTCACCACTGGGGAGCAGCAAGCCGCACTCCTGCGCGACCGAGGCGTCGACCTCTTGCCAGGTTTTCCCTTTGTCGCGGCTTTCAAACCAGAGGGCCGTTGAGCCGTAGTTGCTGATGTCGTCATTTTTTACATGCACGGAAACCACAAACCGATCCTTCAGCCGATAGGGCCGCGGAAACTGATACGGCCCCCACAGCTGCTCCTCCGGTCGAATCCCTCGCACGATCACATGCGGTTCCCCCATTGTCAGCTTGATCCGGGGCGCAGGTCTTTCTTCGGTGCTCGACTTGCTGCTGTCTTGCGCAACTGCGTTAGTCGTGCAGATGATCACCAATAATAAGGAACTGAAGAGGGAGCGTATGGTAATTCTCATGAAATCTGCTGTTGAACTCAAAATAGAAATAAAACGGCTTCAGTTTACGATTAACTGTTTCAGGATTGGGCGGGGATCTCTGCGATCTGTTTCGTGGCGATGCCGACGGGGCGGTCCAGGGGAATCCCGGCGCAGGTCAGCAGGGTTGTTAATAAGTCGCCCTGGTTGCCTTTGACATCGGGCAGGAAACGTCCCGTGTTGATCGCACCGCCGCCTCGTCCTGCCAGAATGAAGGGCAGATTGGCCCGGCTGTGCCTGTCACCGTCTTCCAGGCCCGAGCCCCACATCATTATGCAGTTGTCCAGCAATGTGCCGTCGCCTTCCTTCAGGCTGTGCATCTTGTTGACCATGTAGGCAAACTGGTCGATATTGAATTTCGTGATCGCGGCGACTTTATCCACCTTCTTCTTCTCGCCGTTATGGTGCGTCTGGGAATGGTGCTGATCGTTGAAACCGAGTTCAGGATACGAGACGCCGTTCGGGGTGGAACCAATGTAGGTGCAGACGCGAGTCGTGTCGGTCTGGAACGCGAGCACGTTGAGGTCGCACATCACCTGCATGTACTCGCTCCGTTTGTCTCCCTCGGGAATCTTGATCTCGATGGGAGGCGAGTCGGTTTTGTGACTGCGACTCGGTCGGACTCCCGCTTTCTCCAGTGCCGCTTCTTTCTGGCGTATTTCAATGGCGGCGATCCTTCGTTCCACCGAGCGGACACTGTCCAGGTATTGATCCAGCTTGCGCTGGTCAGTCTTTGACAGTGTGCGACGCAGATCGCGGGCACCGCCGATCACCAGGTCCAGCATGCTCCGATCTAAACTGCTCATCCCGTTCGCTGACAGTCCGTCCCCTTTTTCCTTCTTGTTGAACAGGCGATTCAGCACGTTGCGGGGATTGGTCTCGGCGGGAACCGCCTGGGTCGGCGAACGGAAGCTGCAGTGGGAATAGTAGGCCTCGTTCAGCCCCGCCTGGTTTTCCTTCCACGTTTGCGGCATTGTGGCCAGTTCCAGCGAAGGCAGCGCAGTAAACGCGCCCAGCGAATTCGCGGCAATCTGGTCGGCGGAGATGGAGATACTGATTTCGTCCCGCTTATCCGGATCGGGTAACGCTGCGGTGAGCCATGTCGAGAGCTCGAGCGCGTGCGGCGCGCCGCGAAAGGGACCGTTGGAAACGCCGGCGATCCCCTTCATCAGCAGACATTGATCGAGCACCGGGCGCAGTGATTCAAGGGCAGGGGGAGGCGAGGTCAGAAACGTTTTGGGATCTTTGGGCCAGAATTGATCCATGATCACGCCATGCGGCATATACATGAACCCCATTCGGACCGGCGGTTTGAACGTTTTTTTCTCGCTGTCTTCAGCCCAGCCCATAACATCCAGCAGAGGCAGTGCCAGTGTGGCTCCCAGGCCTTTCAGACAGGTGCGACGATTGATTCTTTTATAATTACTCATGGGAAGGCTTTCAGGTGGGTAGCAGAGGAAAACAGGTATGTGATACGACGGCCTGCCATTCCGTCTTACCGGTCATTGGGTGTGGTTCGCGGGTCACTCAATACGACGATGCATGAAAGGATAACTGGTGACGACCTCGGTGATGAGCGTCTGCATGCGGTAGTCGTCTTTGGCGATTTTCTGCATCAGTCCATCGATCACAATTTCGTCGTATCCTTCCAGGCGTCGGCATAATGCATAGGCTAACAGTCGTTCGACCAGATTGCGAGAAAACTTTGCGTTATGCTGAGCGATAATCGCTTTCAGTTCTTTGGGATTGGAAAAATTCCTCCCGCCGGGGAGTTCGCCCGAGGCATCAATGGCCTGGCCGTTCTCGTCCTGGTCGCGCCAGCGTCCGATGGCGTCGAAGTTCTCCAGACCGAATCCGATCGGGTCGAGCAAGCGATGGCAGTTGGCACAGACCGCCTCGGAGCGGTGCAGTTCGGTGCGTTCGCGCAGCGTCAGACTGGCGATCTGATTTTGGTCCTGCTTCTCCAGTGAAGGCACATCGGGCGGAGCGGCAGGGACATGATCCCCGAGCACCTGTTCCAGCACCCAGACACCACGATTGACAGGGCTGGTGCGGTTAGGGAACGAAGTCGCCGCCAGCACGCCGGGCATTCCCAGGATTCCGCCGCGATTTCCGTTGGTCAGTTTGACCTTACGCATCTCGGGGCCGGTGACAGTATTTTCCAGACCATAAATCGACGCCAGATTTCCATTGAGGAAGGTGTAATCGCTGTCGATAAACTCCGAAACGCTGCGGTTCTCCCGCACGATGCTTTCGAAAAAGAGCCGGGCTTCATCATACATCGCGCTGCGCAGGGCGGCGGTCATCTGCGGGAATTTCTTCGGGTCAAAGGTTCGCGTGTGCAGATTTCCCAGCTTGAGCCACTGTGCGCCAAAGCCGTCAAACAGGGCCCGCGAACGCGGGTCCATCAACATCCGCGTGACCTGATCTTTCAACACCGGCAGCTCGTGGAGCTTTCCCTGGTCTGCCAGCGTCAGCAATTCAGCGTCGGGCATGGTAGCCCATAACAGATAAGACAGACGCGAGGCAAGCTGATAATCATCAAGGGGTACAATCCCCTTTTCAGTCTCCACTTCTCTCGCCGGCGTGATAAACAGAAACTGCGGGGAAACCAGAATCGCCTTGAGCATTAGACGACAGGATGCATGGTAGCTGAGGTCGTTCTGTCTTCCCAGTTCAAAAACCTTGAGTAGAACATCCACTTCGGCAGCAGAGGGGGGACGGCGGTAGGCACTGCGCGCCAGTGACTTTGCAAGCTTGCGGGCATTTGACTTAGCGTCGGTCTCGGATGTTGGCGGTTCGCCAAAGAGTTCTAACTGAATGGCGGTCGGCGGTTTCCCTTCCGGAGCGACCACCTGATTCAGGACTTTTTCGGAGATGGCCAGATATTGTTCGAGTTGCAGCGGGGAGAGCGAATTGAGATAACCTTCGCCGCTGACTTCGTCAGGCAGACTGGCGACGATGTCAGGGTCGACGCCCAGCAGATCGTGCAGCGTGTTGCCATATTCCGTTTTGGTGAGCCGCCGAATGACAAATGGACCAGGATCTTTCGGACTGAGATATTTTATCTGCTGCATCCATTTTGCAAACATCTGACGTTCTTTGTCGGACGGCTGATCCAGTCCTTCCGGCGGCATGTCATGTGCTTTCACGCGGGCCGCCGACTTTTTCCATTTCTCACTGAAGGCCGCATGACCGGGACTTCGTAGAGCCGGGTCAAAGCTGAGACCGGCTTCCGTCGGCCGACGGTTCTGATGGCAGTCGATGCAATATTTTTTAATGAACGGCTTGATCTGCTTGCTGAAAAACTGCTCCGCTTCCGCTTTCCGCGCCGCCAGCGCTTTGTTCTCTTTCGATGCAGCAAGCCCAGCCTGCGGACAGACCCACAACCCCCACACCAATCCGGCAATCACACCGCGAACAAAACGCGCCTCTAACACTGACATTGCTAAACTCCTCCGACACAATAATCGTACCCACTCATTATAGTTTCTGCATATGTCAGTGTAAACAACCGCCAGTAAACGTAGCGTCTGCACGTGAGTGTAAGTTAATAATAACGTAAAGAACAGTTCGCTATCTGTTGGTTTCAGTTCTGATCGCAGAGACCATCGTTCTAATTCATGCGAGGAAATTAAATAACACTTTTCAGGTTTCAGGAGCAGTTGCCTGACGAGGTCTACTTTGAAATTGTTGATGAGATATCGAGCAACTTCAGGATGTGACAAACAGCAGGGCTTTGAGACGCAGGGAACACGAAGTTATAATAAAGAGCAAACAGACCTGGAACAGTTCCAGAATTCAGTTAAATAGAAAAGCTCAGGTTTACCGATTATGAAAAACATAGGCGACGAAAACATCTCCGGTTGCAGAACAAATTACGAATTTGCTCACACTTCGACCCGCTGTCTCAATTGACGTATCGCGGGCCGTTTATGTTATAATCAAGATTCTACCCAAAAACATAAACCGGTTCTGCCACAAAAATACGTCCCTCTATAAGACTCAACAGGAAACCCACCATCATGACCTCCACCTCAGATACCACCCGCCGTGACTTTTTGAAAACATCCGTCGCAGCTGCAGCCGCAACCACTTTCGCCGCACCGGCGTTTGTCCGCGGACAGAATTTGAACTCGCAATTGCAGTTTGCGGGGATCGGCACCGACGGCAAAGGGTATTCCGACATCAAACTCATTGCCAGCCACGATAAAGTGAAATGCGTCGCCTTTTGCGATGTTGATTTGTCGCGGACCAAAAAAGTCAAGCCGTTAGCACCTGAGGCTCCTGTCTTCCAGGACTACAAAATCATGCTGGATGAACTGGGTGATAAAATCGACGCTGTTTCGGTTTCCACACCCGATCATACTCACGCCATCATCAGCATGGACGCGATGCAACGCGGGAAGCATGTTTACTGCCAGAAACCGCTGACACGCACGGTTTGGGAAGCACGCCAGATGCGTCTGCAGGCAAAAAAATCAGGTGTCATCACACGCATGGGGAACCAGATCCATTCGCACTCCGCTTATCGCACCGCAGCGAAAGCGATACAGGATGGTGTCATCGGAAAAGTGAAGGCCGTGCATTCCTATGTCGGTACCACCGGACATGGACGCAGCGGTCTGCTCGAACCACCTGTGAAAAATGAAGCGGTTCCGAAAACACTCGACTGGAACCTCTGGGTCAGTGTGGCCCCCATGCGTCCGTACGGCGGAAACCGGGTATACCATCCCTTTACATGGAGAGACTGGCAGGACTTTGGCTCTGGAGCCATCGGCGATTTCGGCTGCCACTTACTTGATCCAGTATATACAGCCCTCAAAATCACGGGCGACCCGATTAGCGTGCACTCGGAACATACCGGCATGAATGATGAAGTCTGGCCCGCCCAGGAAACCATCAAATACGTCATTCCCGGCACGCAGTATACTGCCGGTAGCAGTCTGCCGATTACCTGGTACGATGGCGGACGGCGTCCGAGTGACAGTATCGCCAAACTGTTACCCGGCCAGTCTCTGCCGAGCGGTGGCTCCATTTTCGTTGGTGAAAAAGGCAACCTGATTCTGCCTCATTACCGCCAGCCGTTTGTGAACATCGAAGGAGTTAACATAGAACCGGTAGAAAGTCTCGACCATTATCATGGCTGGGTCGATGGTTGCCTGTCCGGAAAACAGCCCAGCGACGGGTTTGAATACGGAGGCCATCTGACCGAAGCTGTGCAGTTGGGAAATGTGGCCGCGTTCTTCCCGGGCGAAACCCTCGAATTCGATGGAAAGGCGCTCAAGATCACCAACAACTCGGAGGCCAACAAATACCTGACACGAGACTACCGCACCGGCTTCGAAATCGCTTCGATCTAGCCTTCTGATCCTTCAAGATAGAAAACGCTTCGTATGCAGTATTTTAATCTCCGTCGTTTTACTGTTTTACTGGTAATTCTGTCTGGAACGAGCACCTTGCTGGCTGCCGATGCGGAGTTGGCCAGGCACATCACGGTTCCAACTGGCTGGAAGGGGGAGCAGATTTCGCTCCCTCCTTCCTTTGCCAGGGAAATGAAATTCAAAGGGCTCGAAGAAGCCCGGTTTTCTCCCGGCATGTTCCAGGAAAAATCGGACACCTTTTTCTCCTACTTCTTCGTGTTTAAAATTGATCCCGGCAGTGAACTGACACAAAAAAATATCGAACGCGAATTACTCACCTATTATCAGGGGCTGTCGCGCACCATTTTCAACAGCCGAAAAGCGAAAGTGGATACCAGCGGGTTTTCCTGCGAACTCAAAAAAGTGGTCCCCGTCGATCCTCAGAAGATTTACCCCGAGGGACTCACGGAATATTCGGCAACCGTCAAATGGATCGAACCGTTTGTCACTCAGAAACCGCAAACGCTGCATCTGATCATCCAGGTCTGGTCAGACAAGACAACCAAAGACGGCTATCTGTTCGCCTGTGTTTCGCCGCAGGAGATGAAAGCCGAGATCTGGCAGTCAATGCGAACTATTCGCGACACATTCTACCGCAGTCTGCAGAAGTAACTCTTCTTGCTGATCACTGCTCCGTTTCTCCCCGGTTTCGAAAAGCAGATCAAATCCAACTGATTATTAAGAGTCACAGTAATCGACCGCAATCTGTCACAGCATTCCAGATCTGTTTGTACGCGAAACTGAAGAATACGTGTCATAAGGGGGGGAGAGGACCAGAGCAACCAGATTGGGGGGGACCCGAATGCAATTCGGGTCGAGCGCAGCGAGCAGGAAACAGACGGTATAAACGTGCCATTGAGTAAGTACGTTCCTGCATTGAATTCATGTTTCAGGATCTGTCCCTTTTACAGCGGTGCCCACTGCAGCGGGTCTATATTATTGTCCGACTTGCCCGTCAGTACAGAGGTGGCGGGTGGCACCGTTGGCTTGCCCAACGGTGAAAATCAGGGCCAGGTCTCAACCCCTTTACTTCGATTCCTGATAATCCTTCCCATTGATACTGCGGATCACAGACCGCATCCAGGCATCCAGTTCCTGCTGCATCTGTTTCACTCGCTGAGCCTGTTCTGGATTTTTAGAAAGATCGGTTTTCTCCATTGGGTCATCGCTTAGATTATAGAGCTCGAATTTTGTGCCTTTGATGCGATGCAGTTTCCAGGGCCAGTCGTTCCAGGCGGCATGCCCGGTCGTGGTCTCTTCGGGAAACTGTGGGAATTCGTCGACGTCTTTACGCATGCGGACAGGATCATGCGGTAAGGGGGCACCCGCCTGTTGCTTTTCCATGATCGCTTTCTGAATCTGGTCACTGCGTGTGCCTTGTCCGCCCTGTAATTTGTGCCAGAAACCCATCGGCTTACTGCGCTTGGTAATCGATCCTGTAATGATACCGCTCACATCCATGCCATCAAGGGGATGCGGCGCATATAATTCCACGCCGGCCAGTGACAGCAGGGTTGGATAGATATCAAAGGTCGCCACAGGGATCGATGTGCGACCTTTGAGCTTACGTGCGGGCCATTCGATGATCCCCGGCACACGCAGACCCCCTTCGTAGATGCTGCCCTTTTTCTCGCGGCCGCCGGAGGTCTCCTTGACCAGCCCGCCATTATCGCTGCAGTACCAGACGATGGTATTCTCCGCAATGTTCATGTTCCTGAGAGCGCGTCGCAGTCGTCCAACCTGCTGATCCAGCAGCGTAATCTCACGGTAGTACCCCGGATGCGGTTTCCCCTTATATAGACTGGGGCCTTCCGGCACTTCCGCGTGTGGGTCATGCGGAGAGGGGAACCAGACGACCGTGAAGATCGGCTGCTCGCCGTCTTTGTGTTTCTCGAGGAATTCGAGCGTATCATCCATTAAGATGACCGAACCTTTTCCTTTACGATGCTCGATCTTTCCCATGCGGCTCAGGTAGGGATCGTTGTCGAAAAAGTTGAGTCCGATCACCCATTCATCGAATCCCATGCCACTGGGATTGCAGGGGGAGTCGGGCTGTCCCGAACCCAGGTGCACTTTGCCGAAGATACCGGTGACATATCCGGCCGCTTTCAACGTTTCAGCGATGGTCTGCTCATGCGGGCGCATGTAGCGACCGTGGTTGGTGACTTTGGCCCGATTCGGATTGCGACCGGTCATCACACTGGCTCGGGTCGGCGAACAGACCGGTGCGCCGGCATAGAAGCGGTCGAAGACGAATGCGTCCTGCGCCATGGCATCAAGTTCCGGTGTCTTTACAAACGGGTGACCATTATATCCTGTGTCTCCCCAGCCCTGGTCATCCGCCATCACCAGGATGATGTTGGGTTTACCGGAGCGTTCCGCTTTCGCCGCAAAGGAGGCTCCAGTTGATACCAGAGCAAAAACGACTCCTGTCACTGCTATAAAAACGCGTCGATTCCGCATGATTGACTCTCTTCTGCTTTGTGACTGAAATTGTGAATATAAGCCCGATTGAAATCAGGATCATCAGTAATAATCATACCAGTGCCGGTCCCTGATTCACATTATCAGCTCGTAAGAGCATGAAAATATTTTGTATCCAGATCAGGGGAGATTCATAGATCAAAGAGAGGCAGAACCATCCTGCAAGCAGGCAGAAGAAATAAAGCAGCTGAAAAAAGCGGTGATGCTGCTGGTCCATCTGTGTCTCCTGGGAAGCAGGCTTAAAAGAGACTACATAGTGATAGCGTTCTGAAAACGAGAATAAATAAATAATGCTACGGAGACGATGATAACGAGATTCGCATAGATCAGCTTGAGCAAGGTGGATTCCGAAAGGGATTTCGCAAGCGAAAAACCCAGTGCAAAACCTACTGCTCCCAACAATATCATTCCGATGGGAACTGTAAAAATAAAGAAAGGCCAGAACCCTTCAATTTGCGTGTAGAACATAAAATAGAGGAGGCCATAAAATCCAATAAATCCACCAAAGACAATTCCATTGATTGTGGAAAAGATGGATAAAATGATGGTTAAAATAGTTTTATCAGGCACAATCATATCTCACGAACCAGCCATAATCGAAGATGTAAGCTTCGCTGCCTCAACTAAGTTACTGGGCGTATGGAGTAATCAAATCTCACACGTATATTGAAAAATTATAGATAATAAGAATGAAGGTCTGTTTACAAAATCGTTTTGATCGATTTCGATCGGGTATTGCGGGCTGACTGCATATACTCACCCGTTTCCCCATTATTGTTCAGCAGCGAACAACGATATACGAATTCGTCACTTTGAAATTAAAGTGGTTTTCAGAGGAGGTGCTACTTTTTTTGATATAAATCAATTCGTTTTTGAATATCGATCGCAGGTTCGGAATTTGGAGGGACAAGAGTGAGTGCAGTTTGCAGGACGCTGATTGCAGCTTGAGTTTTTCCCAATCGATACAGAGATTCTCCCAGATTGAAATAAGCCGGCGCGAAATCAGGCGACGTTTTCATTGCTAGCCGAAAATAATATTCTGCCTGCTCATGATCCTGTTTTTTCTGTAATGTGGTTCCCCGCATATTGTAGGTGAATGTCAATTCCTGAATAACCTGCCTGTGCAAATCAGGCTTCTTTGTTGAGTCCAGGATTTGCAGTGCAGATTCGTAGTGCTTAATGGCTTTCTGCAGATCAGCATTCTTTGCAGCCATCAATCCCAGATTAAATTCGTTAGCCGGGTCTAATAAACCTTGTTTTCTCGAAAGATCAAACTGGTGTTGTGCATTTGTCATGTCTCCCAGTTCCAAATAGAGGTTTCCCAGCGTTTCCCGAATTCCAGGGGCGTCCGGATTGAATTTCAAAGCCAACTGGTAAAATCGCAGAGCTTCTTCGTAATTTTTCTGCTTTCGGGCCAGGTTCCCCAATCCAAACAAGGCATCCGCATTTTGGGGCTGTGATTGTAGAGACTGGAAGTAGTGATTAAATGCTTTTTTGTTGTCTTCTCGAGCTTCGTAGTAAACACCTAAAGTAAAATGTGCACCTGCATGTTTTGGATCAAGCTTCAGGACCTTATTAAAGTATTGTAATGCTTGATCCTTACGCCCCAGTTCCATGTAAATCGTTCCCAGGTTCTCATTTGTTCCCACATCATCAGGTATCACTGAAATCGCGTTTTTAAAATGATGAAGCGCCTCGTCATACTTTTGATTATTAAAAGCCAGGTGGCCGAGATTATTAGACGCAATAAACGCATGGGGATTATGCGCCAGGCAATGTTGGTAGAGTGTTCTGCTGTTCGACCAGGCTGCAGTCTGCATAAAGCTCAGGCCGGCGAAGAGAAAGAGAGCAGCATAAGTCAAACTCAGGGAAACCGTTTTGTGATGACTTCGCAAGAGCCAGGCAAGCGCAAGAGCGGGACCCAGCATAGCGAGGTAAACATATCTGTCTGCAACTGTAGAGATAAATTGATAAGAAAAAGGAATCAGACCCAGCACTGGCAATAGCCCGGCAATAAAAATGGCCAGTGAAGTCAGCAAGATGCGTCTCTGCCTGGGAATGCAGGCGAGCAGAAAGATCAGGCAGGGGATCAGCCAGGACCAATAAATCCAGGATGTGTTCAGAATCAGTTTGATACTCTTATCGTATTGCATTAACAGAGGAGTGGGAATAAACAGTTTCTGAAAATAAAAGGCAAGCGCATCTCCAAAAATCAATGGTCTTGCCCAAAGCGGACTGTCAAAGAGAAGATCTGACTGTTCCCCGCGAGTGATGAAAATGAATGCCAGGGCAAGCATCAGCCAGCAGAGAATCCATCTGCCCAGTTTTTTAAGATGCTCAGCAAAGAAAACAGAGATGAGGATTCCGATGATCAATGGTGTGGTCACCGAACTTGGTTTTGCTAACATTGAGAGTACAAAACACATCGTCGCAATGATCAAGTCGAAATTGGTTTTCCCTGTTTGGGCAGGTGTGGATGTTTCAGACTTTTTTACATATTTCAGAGTGAAGTAGATTGTGGCAATTGAAAATAAATTACTGAGCAGTCCGCGTGTTTCGCTGATCCAGACGACGGATTCAACCTGTAATGGATGCAATACGAACAGCAATCCCCCCAGGCAGGCTGCACGAGTGTCGTTCACAATGATATTTAAAATACGGTATATCAGAAGAGAATTGATGAAGTGTAGAAGTAAGCTGCCAGCATGAAAAATGTAGGGAGCCAGTACCGCATGATCCTGAAAGCCGAACAACCGTGTGAGATAAACCTCGATCGCAAAAAAAGAATAGCTCAGGGGAATATAGAGCCCCTCATAAGGCTGGCTCCAGATATTCCACATCCCCTTAAAAGAAACGGGATTCAGATAGGGGTTATCCGTGAGGTGCAGATTGTCATCCCAGTCCAATAAGGGATATGACAGGCATCGTGAAAAAACAAGTAATATCACAAACAGATAAAGTAGTGTTACTCCCAGTAAATTAGTTTTAGTTGATCTCTTTATGGGATCATGCTCTGCTGGAATCTGAGGGTTTATCTCATTCATCTATCGTTTTCTATATGTAGCATTCTAAAACGCATCACATTTAACCAGAGCGTATGTTGATCAATTATCCCTGGTCTCAATAATCCTGGAGAAGCTACATTAAAACTGGATACATTCTCAAGTCAAATCGCATTCTCATATTAATTCACACGATGAATTAATTGAATCAGAGAATGTCTATTTGTTACATCCTATTTAACATTGTTTGGTGCTTCAATGGAATTATATCATTTCTTTCCTGCATCTCTCTGTTTCCGGTTTTCAATAATGGTATTGAATCAGACAGCACAGTGATAAATATGGGAAGTGATTTAAAGATACCGGCACATTGACGCGACCTTCCAGTGACTTAATTGCGAACACAAAATCATCTGGTCGGCCACGGAGCAATGCGAACAACCGGATACCGCGTCTCGGCGTCAGTTAGCTGAGTCGAGAACTATCAGGGGCTCAGGCTTGGATCGGGGGTGGCTACGTACTGATCTCCACCGGCCGTCAGCATCTGATCTGGTTCGAGTTGCGAGATCATTCCGGTTTCGTGATCACAACGCCCCATTTACCGAACTTGATGCGGTCTCCTGCTGAAACGCGGCGTTGGTAGACCGAACAGACATTGCCGGGAATCTCGCGTCCGCCCGGCATCAGGAACAGCACGAATTCGGGAATGGAAACCAGTTCGAACCCCTGCTTTTGTAATTCGTCCGTCACGCTATCTCTGTTGCGGTCGGGCAGCGGTGTCACGACGTAGACCACCCCCGACGTGGTACAGACAACTTCGGTCTGCTCCATAGGGCTGAAGATAAATTTCCCATCTTGCAGGAACGAAGGCAGCTTGTCATGGAAGGCATAGCTGCGGTTGCTGAAGATCGCCTCGCCGAGTTTTATATCGCGTATTTCACCATTCACGGGTTTCAACTGTGCGCCGGGTTTCTTGAGCAGAACTGCCGCTGTTTCATGCTTTTTTAGCGAAGTAACGCGCTGCTTCTTCAGCCAGGGCTTTGAATTGACGCCCGTCGCATGGTTGATGAGCACTCTCTGCCGGGCCTTGGAACTTTGAAATTTGCCAGCCAGTACATCGGCTTCCGTGAAAGTCGTCAGCAGAATATGTTTCTCATCCGCCCGGTTCCAGTCGTAAATCACGTAGATGGTCCCGTCAGGGGCCTGGGTTGCGTCCGGATACGAGACCGTGTCGCGTGCGTCCAGCAGCAAGCCTCCTTTCCACGATTTGCCATCGTCAGCGGAGAGGTAAGCAGTCAGATGATTGCGGCCGCGGGCGCGTTCATCGATACCGTTGTGCTTGATCAGTAACAGATTTCCGGATGCCAGTCGCTGAATATGGAAGCGGGATGTGGTTTGCTGCAGATGATCTTTCACTTCCGTCCAGGTGCGACCGGCGTCGGTAGAGACCGAATCTCCAATGCCGTAGGAGGAAGTGCGGACCAGCAGCCAGAGAGAACCGTCCTGCCGTTCGACGAGCATCGGTTCATCGCAGTTGCGGCGGTCCTTCGGAACATTCGCGGCGCCGCGCAAAGCCCAGGTACGGCCTTGATCCTTCGATACCATGACGCGACAACTGTCATCCTGTCGCCAGATTGCGGCGGGCATCAGCCACTCGCCGTTTTTGGTGACGATCGGTTTGTTGATCATCACGCCGGGGAACAACGCCCGCGGTTCGGTCCAGTTGGGATTTTCTGCATCCGGATTCTCAGTCGTGATCGACATCGTCACATTCAACCCTCCGCCGTTCATCCACCAGAACAGCCACAGTTTGCCGGAAGGATCAAGCCAGAAACAGGGGTCTGAAGCGCGGCGTGGTCCGTCTCCATCGGGATTGATCACGAATTTCAGATCGCTCCAGGTATTGCCATCGTCGTCGCTGATAGCAGCCATCACGTAGTTGAAGCGGTCTTCGTTAATCGGTCCGGCATACCAGCCTGCCCACAGGCGACCACCCGGCGTGCGTTCAATGGTCGGTATTCCCTGGTATTTACGAGCCTCGGAGTTTGATTCTGCGCCCGGGCTGAAATTAACCGGCGGATGAACAAAGTCTTTTAACAGTTCCCCGGTTGTGACAGGGGTATCCTTCGAACCGGCGAGCAGGGGAGTATGTACCATTAACAGCAGGATGGTGCTGAGAATCAGAAAATGTCTCATGATTGTAATCTTTCTAATGTATCGAATGATGGCGTGTGAGGTGGGAGCGGGAAGTTACGCTGTATTCCTCAGGTAGGAACCGATCCTGGCACACCAGCGGCGACATTCGTCTATGGTACTCTCAAGCCCTTCACGTTTCCATGATCTCTTCTCGTCTACCCAGAGACAGGGACAATCTACGCGATGCACACAGAATGAATCCATACATGGCATGGCCGGATACCGGGTTCTGTCGCATCAGGCGAAAAAGGGGGATCATGATTATATAACGAGCGAAATTCATACTGCAATTGCTTTGTCGAGAGTGGCATTGCTAGAATACAGGATATGAAAAACTGGCCTGGATCCAGGCTCCAGCTACCTGGGCAATGTCTGTGTGCAACGATTTTCATTAATTGACTCACTCAGCTCAAGCGGAGACGCCTCCGGGGGTTTTCGGAACGGGATAAAACGATATGGCGGGCAAACCATGCAGCGGACCGGTGAATCGTCGGGAATTCATGCGCATTGGATCCTTATGCCTGGGCGGGTTATCGCTCTCACAACTGCTGGCATTACGTAGTGAAGCAGGTCAGCCGCGGCAGGATACCTCCGTGATCCTCCTGTTTCTGCATGGCGGACCTTCGCAACTGGAGACTTACGACCTTAAACCGGAAGCTCCCTCGGACTATCGTTCTCTCTTCAACCCGATTGCGACCAATGTCCCGGGGATGGATATCTGCGAACTCTTTCCCCGGCAAGCTAAAATCGCAGATAAATTCTCGCTGGTTCGATCCTTACACCACGACGTGGGAATTCATAGCGACGGTGGGATTATCGTGCTGACAGGCAAGCGTCCCTCCAAACTGGATCCTTCGTCTGGATCAAAAAGCGAACATCCAGATTTTGGATCCGTCACCAGCGCGGTGCGGGGCTTATCAGACAAGGGGACGCCTCCCTATGTCTCGATTCCCTCAAAGTTTTATATGGTACAACCGACTTATCTCGGTCTGCAGCACGGCCCCTTCGAATCCACCGAACCCTCGTCTGCAAATTACCGCCCGCCATCACTGAAACTGCAGGCCGGACTGGATGGCCAGCATCTGGTCGAACGTCGGCAGCTATTAAGACAGATCGACCGTCTGCGGAACGACCTGGATCTGAACGGTGACCTGGCTGGCAACGACAAATTCCGTGATCTGGCATTTCAAATGCTTACCAGCCCCGATGCCGCCAGCTCATTTGAAATTGATCGAGAACCAGACAGTCTACGTGACCGCTATGGCCGTAACATGTGGGGACAGGGCTGCCTGCTGGCCCGCCGACTCGCGGAATCCGGTTGTGGCGTTGTTTCCCTGTTCTTCAATACCCCCAAAAACGGTCAGGAATTTACGAACTGGGACGATCACATTTTAAACGCAGGGCGTCTCGGACATTTCGCGAAGTATATGAAAGTCCGTCTGCCGTATATGGACCAGGCACTGGCAACTCTTATCGAAGACATTCATGAACGAAGCCTGGAGAAAAAAATCATGGTGGTCGCAGTCGGCGAATTCGGCCGCACGCCCCGACTCTCATCCAATAATTCAGGGACCGGTCGTAACCACTGGCCTCAGGCTTACACGGCACTCTTCTCTGGTGGCAATCTTAAAATGGGACAGGTCGTCGGTGCCACCAATTCCAAAGCAGAGTACCCCACACACTCACCCTGCACGCCACAGGATATGCTGGCTACCATCTATCAGCACCTGGGGATTGATTTTACCCAGTCTCTCGTCGACCACCAGGGGCGACCGATTCCCATTCTACCGCATGGCAAACCTATCGCCGAACTGATCTGAGTGCTTCCCCTTTCATCAACGGGGATTATGCATGAAGCATTCTAGAGTTCAGGATTGAAAGTCGGTGAGATTCACTAAGCCTCCAGTTTCTACACCCGTTTCCTGCCTCTCTGTTGTGATGTCTTATTCAATTCATCAGAAAATGGTGTTTTTTTTAGAAAACAGACCTGAATAATTCTTCGGGTATACGATTACTTATATGACCCAATCTCATTGAGTTCGTTCTCGTGTAACTACACCTTTCTCATTGAGTGGTTCGCTGCTGCGCGGAGTGATAAATAACAATTCTTATTCAGTAACCTGTGTTGTGACAATCGAATAAGTAGTACTACCAGCTGCTGAGTCGAACCGTCACAACAATCTCTGTGTGTGCAGGGCTGTGAAAATCACAGCTAGATCAAGCTGTCACATTTCTATTTTTGTTGTATTCAGTTCTTATTCCTCAGATTGATTATCTTGTTTCAGGAAGGGCTTTGTTATGTTGAATCGCAGTCATGGGAGAAGGTCAGGATTTACACTTATTGAGTTACTGGTTGTGATCGCTATTATCGCGATTCTTATTTCATTGCTCCTGCCGGCGGTACAGCAGGCGCGTGAAGCGGCACGTCGAAGTACTTGCAAAAATAACTTGAAGCAGATCGGCCTGGCGCTCCACAACTATCATGAGACTTATGGTATGTTTCCCATTGGTGGAACTGGAGATCGCGATTTGCCGCCGAGGGTAAGCTGGCAGGTTCGAATTTTACCTTTTGTCGATCAGGCAACATTGTTCAATCAGATCGACATGTCTGGCGCTACTGCCTCGGCTGTGCAGGCCACGCTTGCCGACGGCAGAATCGTACGAGAAATTCCCATGACAATCTATACCTGCCCCAGCGACCCATACAATCAACCACGGGGCGGATATGCTCAATGTAACTATGCTGGTTCCATGGGGTCTCAATCGGCGCCCAGTGGCTCTTCGGCTTGCAGCCCTTTTCAGGTTTACGCGTTGAAATCAACACTGTATGGAAAGACGCTTTTGAAAGGCGGCATTTCCGGGATGATCTCGCGAAATGGTGCCAGTATTCGTATTGCTGATGTTCTCGACGGCAGTTCAAATACGATTCAGGTGGGAGAGACACTGCCATCATGTCTCGACGCAGACCGGGGTAGCTGGTCCTACGCCCAGTCGACCTGTAACGCGGAAACGATGACACTGACTCCCATCAATGAGTTCACGACCTGCGATCAGTTGGGGCCGTCCCGGCGCATCACAAATTCTGCCTGCACTGCGCATACTCAATGGAACTACTCTCTTGGGTTTAAGTCGATGCACTCGGGGGGAGCCCACTTCCTGATGGTCGACGGTGCCGTGCGTTTCCTCAGCGAAAACATCGATCATGCCGACACGTTCCAGCATCTGGGCGACCGAGCTGACGGCGCGGTTCTCGGCGAATTCTAATCCTGTCTGAGACGTGAGGATGGGAAGGCTACTTGCACATTCTGTTTCTGGTCAAATACGTACTGACTTCAGTTGGAAACCTGTAACCGACCATCGGCTGAATGCAAAGTCATTCTCCAGAAATCAGGCTGCATCGATGGCTCACAGGTATTCCCTCTGAGCCTTCCTTATCTCCTGGTCTGAACAAGAGAGCGTTATAGAACGCCGTTTATTGTAAACAGGCACTTTATGAACAAAATCTAATAGGAGCATCGAATGAATAGATTCACTGGCATCCTGCTACTCATTTCAGCGTATACACTGGTTGGCTGTAGCGGGAGCGATGGCCCGCAGGTGGCGGCAGTGGAAGGAACAGTTACCTGGGAAGGAAAACCGCTTGCCGATGCTGGCGTTGCTTTCACGCCGGAGAAAGGCCCTGTTGCTATTGGCAGAACAGATGAGTCTGGGCAATTCAGCCTTTCCACTCAAGGACGCGACGGTGCAGTCGTAGGGCCACATCGAGTCACCATTGAAGCCTTCGAACCACTGCCTCCCGGTAAGAAAGCAGTCAGCGAGGAGGGAGAGGTGCTGATCGTACCGGTTTCACGCATTCCTTCCAAATACGGAATCCTCACAAAAAGCGGCCTGGAAGCCAGGGTGACGGCTAATGACAGCGAAAACAATTTTGAGTTTGAACTGAAGTGACAGGCATCATCGCAGCTCTGTAAAATTGTGAGGTCGATCACCGTTAGTGTTCTGGTTGCACGTCGATGCCCGGAGGAACTGAGTGAGCTCGATCTCTGCTGCACAACCAGGCGGGCAGCGGTTTATTTAGCTCATCTGGCTGCACCGAAAATATGACATCCAGCTTTTCATCGGTTGCGATGGACAAACGGTCTCTGGATGTTCGTCGAGACTGGTCTCTCTCCGAGACTACAAATAATTGAATATTTTGTAGATTATTCGAATACGCAACCTGTAATATCCATTGGGCGTACGATTACTTATTGAGACCAGGATAACTGCGTGTTGCCATGATAAGGATGGGAGTGGAGTTGTGTTGGAAAAGCTCGCGGAGCAGAAGAATCAGGAAAGTCAATTTACAAAACTGCTGACAGCTCATCGTCGTCAATTGTATGCTTTCATCTATTCATTATTAGCAGATCACGCTGATGCAGAAGATGTTTACCAGCGTTGCAGTATGATTATGTGGGAAAAATTTGACCAGTATGATTCGAGTTGTGATTTTCTCCCATGGGCGATGGGAATCGCTTTTTACGAAGTGAAAAACTTTCAACGTGTCTCATCGCGAGATCGGCATCATTTCTCAGAGCAGCTTCTCGAACAGCTCTTTGCATGTATGTCTACTCATAAAAACGATCATAGTACACAGATGCTGTCTCTGGAGAAATGTTTGAAATCACTGCGTCAAAAAGATCTGTGGCTGGTGCAGCAGGTGTACTGGGAAAGACGGAAGTGCTCGGCCGTCGCAGAAGAAATCGGGATGAAAATCAACGCGCTCTATGACCGGGTTGGCAGAATCCGGAGTCAGTTGAAAGATTGTGTGCGGCGACGCGTAGCGGAGGTGGAACATGTCTGATAACAATCAGAAAAATGATGAAGAATTTAGACGACTATTAAGCCGGCTTGCCGAAGGTTCGCTCGACAAAGCCGATGCGGAAGTTCTGGAGTCGTTGCTGATAAATCAGCCAGAGCGTCAGGCATTGTACCTGGAAACCATGTGGCTGGATGCGTCACTGATTGAGCTGGGGGGCGTTCACAACAGTGCTCCTGAACTCAACGTGATTCGCGCACAACGAAAATATTCATTCCCCTTCAGCGGGTGGGCGCTCACGGCAATCGCTTTATCCTGCCTGGTGGTAACTGTTCTCTTGACATTCCCGGTTTTTGAACAACGAAAACAATTCGCGGAAAATGAATCTGCAGAGCAAGCGGTAGAATCTACGACCGGAAGAAAAAATCACGACGAATTATTATCCGAAGCGATATTGATTGCAGGGCATCGTACTGTGTTGCGTGGCTCCAGTTCTCCCATTTCGATTGGCAGTCGTTTCCGCTTCGCAGAGCATTACATGCTGCAGGAAGGGTTGATCAAAATTCTTTTTGCTTCGGGCGCCGAAGTGATTCTCAGCGCACCGGCACAGTTTCAGGTCGTCGATAACGAAAAGCTTGCCGTGAACCTTGGCAACTGCTCTGTATATGCACCAGCGGGGGCCGAAGGCTTTGAAGTCACGACGCCGACAAGTGAAGTGATTGATCTGGGAACCCGTTTTTCCGTGGAAGTTGCTGAAGACGGGGCATCAAGTGTGTCGGTCGTGGATGGTGAGGCGGAAGTCACTCCTCTGAGTAAATCTCAAAAACGCACACTGTTCAAGGGCGATTCTGCTTATGTGGGTACTGATTTGCACATATTAGAGGGGGGCGAGAAACCACAAGTTGATGCGTATGTGGCCTCGATCCCCGATCGCCTGATTGCCTATGAGACAATTCAGGACAAGCTGGGTCAGGCAAAAGAACTTTCGTCTTTGACTGTACAACGTGGGGGAGTGAGTCGAACCTATCACCGTGACGATTTCATTCTGCCTGGTATCAATCATTTTCGCCCTCAAACGAATGTCTTTGGTGTCGTTCCGGCGAATTCTCCTCCGGATGAATTTAATCGATTTGGTTCGATGAATCTCCTGTTTGCATCGGGGTTCATTAATCCCGGCGGTCAGAAAGATTATTTTGAGGGTGATTTTATTTCAGGAAAAGATGGTACTCCTGGTATGAATATTGTCTTTGATCAACCCGTTATTAATTCACCCGGTCCCGATATTGTCATCTTCGATGCTCAGTCAATCGCTCACTCTCTCGAAGGAGATGTATTCCATTTGTATCCACATTCCAGTCATCCGAATGCACATCCAGCAACTTTCATGAAATACGACATTGATGGCTATTCTGCAGATGCGCAGTTTATGACCGGTTGTCGATTGATTCACTTGAGTCAGGCTTTTGCCGAGGATGGGACTCCACTACCCAAATTTGGGCGATCTCAATTGATTAATAGAGTTCCCTCTCGCATGTTTGCCATCGGCATCGATCTGGATGACATGAATATTCCACCTGGCGGGTCGATCACCGGCCTCTTTCTTCAAGATGCCCAGGACGACAAAGACTGTATTGACCCCGTCGTCATCGTCGGGCTCCCACCCGTGAAATAATTTGCAAGATCTCAACATTCATGCTTCACATATTCAAATACCTTGTGTGTATCCTTTTCTGTTCTCTGCTGACGGTTTCCGCGGCCAGTGCCGCTGATCTGTCACCGGAGGTAATGACTTTCTTTGAAAAGGAAGTACGCCCGCTTCTTTCAGAACACTGCTGGTCCTGCCACGGTGAGAAGGAACAGAAAGGAGCACTGCGTCTCGACACGCGCGGTCACACGCTCCTGGGAGGCGAGTCTGGTACATCAATCGTTCCCGGAAAACCAGACGAAAGCCTGCTCATCGAAGCGGTGCGCTACGAATCCTACGAGATGCCTCCTTCAGGAAAACTGAAGGAAAAGCAGATCAAGATCCTCGAAAAATGGGTCGCTCTGGGGGCGCCCTGGCCCGGCGCAGAGGATTCTGTTCCGGTTCGTAAAGAACACGGTCCCGCGTTCACCGACGAGGATCGCACCTGGTGGGCTATTCAGCCACTGCAGGAGGTGATTGTCCCGGAAATTGAAAACTCTGACTGGGGCAGAAACGAAGTCGACCGCTTCATTCTTGCAAGATTAAAACAACAGGGACTGGCTCCGGCACCGCAAGCGGATCGAAAAGCATTAATCCGCCGGGTCTATTTTGATCTGCACGGACTGCCTCCCACTCCCGCGGAAGTTCAGGAATTCGTAAATGACCAGAGCCCTGATGCCTATGAGCGGCTGGTAGAGCGACTGCTTGACAGTCCACGCTATGGAGAACGCTGGGCCCGTCACTGGCTTGATGTTGTCAGATACGCTGATTCAGACGGTTATCGCGCTGACGGCTTTCGCCCGAATGCGTGGCGCTATCGGGATTATGTGATCCGCTCGCTGAATGAAGATAAACCTTACAATCAGTTCGTTCAGGAACAACTGGCAGGCGATGAACTGTTCCCCGATGATGTCGATGCGCAAATCGCAACCGGCTTCCTCACGCATGGCAATTATGAATGGAACAGCCGCGATGTCGCCGGTCAGTGGAATCTGATGCTGAACGAACTGACCGATACGGTGGGCGATGTCTTCCTGGGAGTAGGCATGCAGTGTGCCCGCTGCCATGATCACAAATTTGACCCCATCCTGCAAAAAGACTATTTCCAGTTACGCGCTTTCTTTGAACCGATTCTGATCCAGACTGATCAGGTCGCTGCCTCTGCGAAACAACTGGAGAAGTATAATCGCGAAATGGCCGACTGGGAGCAGGCGACGAAAGAAATTCGCCAGGAAATCGAAGAAATTCAGATCCCTTATCACAAGAAAGCCGAAGCAGTCGTCAAGTCGTTTCCTCCTGAAATCCAGGCCATGATCGACAAACCGGAAGAGGAACGGACGCCGCGCGAACGTCAACTGGTCAAACTCGGCTGGCGGCAGGTGGAATACAATTACGACAGGCTCGACAGAATGTTGAAGCCGGAGGACAAGGAAAAAGTCCTCGCCCTAAGACGTAAGCTAGCAAAGTTCGACAAGCTGAAACCCGCACCGTTACCGGTTGCGCAACAGGCCAGGGATATCGGTCCCGTTGCCCCCAAAACAACCATTCCCAAAAAACGGATTGAATGCAAACCAGGCTTTCTGACAATTCTGGATGAAACCCCCGGCGATTATTTCAACTCCCAAAGCGAAGAAACAACCAGTCGTCGCAGTGCACTGGCCCAGTGGCTCACTCAGGAAAGCAATCCCCTGTCGACTCGAGTGATTGTGAATCGTATCTGGCAATATCATTTCGGTAAAGGACTGGCTCCGCACAGCAGCGATTTCGGTCGCCTGGGAGGACCGCCGGATCACCCCGAATTACTCGATTGGCTGACGCGACAGTTTCTAGAAGATGGCTGGCGATTCAAGAACCTGCACCGGTTGATTGTCACATCAGCCACCTATCGCCAATCCGCCCGGCATCCACAGGAAGCCGAGATGTCCGCCATCGATCCGGGGAATAAATATTACTGGTGCGCCGATACCCGCCGGCTCGACGCGGAACAGATCCGCGATTCCATTCTGTCTGTGACAGGTCAACTGAATCAGCAGGCAGGTGGTCCCGGTGTCGCTGCCAGTGTCCCCAGACGGTCGATCTATTTGCGTGTAATGCGAAACAGTCGAGATCCGCTACTGGATGTGTTTGATTTACCTCGGTTTTTCGTCAGCGTGCCTGCACGCGACACGACAACCTCGCCGGTTCAATCACTGCAGCTATTCAACAGCCAGCAAATGCTGAGACTCGCCGATCAACTGTCCAAACGAGCCTTCGACGAATCAAAAACAGTACCCGAAGCAGAAAGAGAAGAAGCGGCATTGCGTCGCGCCTGGGAGATCGTTTTCGGCAGATCAATCACCGATGAAGAATTGACCATCGCCAGAGAGTTTCTCGCGCGGCACTCAAAGATGCTGTCGGAACAGGAAATTACCGTCGATTTACAGGAACTGGAAACCGCGACCATGCCTTACCGCACTGGACAGTCGGTCGTTTTTCAAGCGGACAAGCCGTCTCCCTTTTACGTCGCAGATAACAAACAGTTGAAACCGGAAAACTGCACAATCGAAGTCTTTTTCCAGGTCCGATCGATTTACGAATCAGGGTCTGTACGCACACTGGCTTCAAAGTGGACCGGTAAAGTGCCTGATCCCGGCTGGATATTCGGTGTGACGGGCCGTGGTTCACGACGCAAACCTCAAACGCTTGTCTTCCGCACGTTCGGTAAAAGAAACGACGGCTCAGTCGGCGACGAGATCATTTTTTCCGACCAGCACATTCAGCTTAACACTCCCTACTATGCCGCTGTCAGTTTTCATGTCTCAGGCGAGCAGGCAGGCACAATCGACTTCTATCTCAAAGATCTCTCAAACGATGATGAGCAGCTAGGCCGGATTACCAAGAAACACCGGATTGTCCAGGTTCAGGATAATAACCTGCCCATCGCTTTCGGACGCATGGTCCGTAATTCTCAGAGTTACTTTGACGGCCTGATTGACGACATTCGCTTTTCCTCAAAGGCGCTGGACGCCCCGTCTCTGCTCTTCACGCAGGAATCCGTGACGAAGGATACACTGGGCTACTGGAAATTCGATCCTGTACCAGGCATGTTTCATGACAGCTCGAATCATCAGCATCATATTACGCATGAAGACCAGTTATCGTCAGCCGGCAATCCGCGACGGGCAGCCTTCGTCGATCTTTGTCATATTCTTCTGAACTCAAATGAATTTCTTTACGTCCATTAAGGTTCTTCCATGTTTTCAATACCACATATTCAAGTGCCTCAAAACCGACGCGAATTTCTGGAAACCAGCGGCCACGGATTCGGTGCCCTCGCTCTGGCCAGCCTGCTCTCCCAGTCTGAAGCCTCTGCCGCTTCCAGTCGATCCACAACCGCCGGACCACTCCCGCATCATAAACCAAAGGCGAAGAACATCATCTTCCTGTTCATGGAGGGGGGACCGAGCCATATTGATACGTTCGATCCCAAACCGCTCTTAAATAAACTGGCCGGCCAAAAGTTACCCGACAGTTTCGGCAAAATCCTGACCGCGGCGGGAGAATCGCGATCACCGCTGCTGGTCTCAAAACGGAAATGGAAACAACACGGCGAAGCCGGTACCTGGGTCTCCGACTGGCTCCCCGAGATCGCAACCTGCGTCGACGATATCGCCGTGATCCGTTCCTGCTGGGCTGACGGCCTGAACCACTCTTCAAGCGTCTGCCAGATGAATACCTGCTCGCTGATCGGCGGTCGCCCCTCACTGGGAAGCTGGGTTACCTACGGGCTGGGCTCGGAAAACAGGGATCTCCCCTCGTTCGTCGTCATGCAGGATAATCGCTCACAGGTTGTGAATGGCCCGCGTAACTGGGGAACCGGATTTATGCCGGCCGTTTACCAGGGAATTCAACTGCGGGAAGGCAAACAACCGATTCCGAATCTGAACAATCCTGAAGGAATTACCGACACGCGCCAGCAGAGTAAACTTTCGCTGCTGAAATCTTTGAACCAGGGATTTACCAACGCACATTCCCGACAGACCGAACTGGAAGCACGCATTGCCAGCTATGAGTTGGCGTTCCGCATGCAGGCCGAAGCCCCAGAAGCCGTCGACCTCGCACAGGAGACTCAAGGCACACGCAAGCTTTACGGCATGGACCAGGAAGAGACATCCTCTTTCGGTCGCTTATGTCTGATGTCTCGTCGGCTGGTCGAACGAGGCGTCCGCTTTGTACAGCTCTATCATGGAGCCGGAAGTAAGTGGGACGCCCACTCTGGTATTGAAAAGAATCATACCAAGCTCTGCAAAACGATGGACCTTCCTGTAGCCGGATTAATCAAGGACCTGAAACAGCGGGGCTTGCTGGATGAAACCCTCGTCGTCTGGGGAGGCGAATTCGGACGCACGCCCATGTCTGAAAAGGGAGACGGCCGCGACCACAACCCGACCGGATTCACCATGTGGATGGCTGGCGGAGGTATCAAAGGCGGTCAAACCATCGGCACCACCGACGAACTGGGTCTCCGGGCCATTGAAGATCGCATGCACGTTCACGATCTGCACGCATCCATTCTCCACCTGTTAGGTCTGGACCGTATGAAACTGGTTTACGAATACAACGGCCGGCCCGAACGTCCTACCATCAATGAAGGTGAGTTCCAGACAAAACTGGTAACAGGTTAGAAACGCATTCGCTTAAACTGACCGTTATTACTTATCGTTAAAAACGAGAAAGTACGCCAATCAAGGGGGCGCCCGAATACAATTCGAGCCGAGCACAGCGAGCAGGCAGTCGCAGCAAAAACGTATCGCAGAGATAGCATGTGCTTTCGCAGAATTCGGGTTCCGGAGGCCTGTCCCTTTTCGGTTCGTGGAGATTAGGTTGTCTGTGTCATGCAGTACGGTGTATCATGACTCGTATATAACGATAGTCATCAAAGGCTGGTTTTCTACAGAGCAGTTCGCACCCCTTTGATTTACCGTGGAAACAACTGGCTCAGGTCAAAATTCACGAGCGGAACGGAGAAGAGGGATGAGTAGCAACAGGAACCTTCGTTTCGTACAGAAGCGGTGTCTGCACATCGAATGGTTGGCGATGATCCTTGGCGTCGTGTTGATTGCTGTCGGCAACACGTCTTCTCTGGCGCAAACTACCGACGGCAATGGGATCTTCAATCCCGGTTTTGAAAAGGCCGGCCCGTTGCGATGGAGTGCTGGTTCAACGGCAGCGACGATCGAACGCTCGGCAACTCTCCCGCATTCAGGAGATGCGTCTTTGCGTGTTGCCGATCAAAGTCCGGATGCGGTCGCATTCGTTGCCAGTGAACCGAATCGAGTGTTATTGCAGGGCGGCGGACGCTTTTACGCTGAAGCGTGGGTGCGCGTCGACAATGCTGCGGCAGGTCGCACCGGCTATGGTAGTGCATCACTTGATGTTGTGTTCTACACCGCTGATCGAAAATATTTGAGCAGGGAAAACGTCGGTACCACCTCTTCGGCAAAGTGGACGCGTCACAGTAATGTCGTCACCTTGCCGTATGAGGCGGCGCTAATCGGCTTCAGGGTGACGCCCGTTGACAATGTGCCGTCTTTACGGGGCGCGGTGTTTGTCGATGACCTTTATCTTGCCTCCTTGCCCGTAGCCGAGCGTCATGACCGCGTGAATCTGATTTCGGCACCGCAGCCACCGAAAGGTGCGCCGGAATATGTTGCACCGCCGCGTCCTGCTGATGGCAAGTTCATGGCACAAACGGTTAACAAACTCGAAAACGGTTTTGATCCGCCCCGCCCGCTGGTGATCTGGGCGATCGGCTCGAGTTTTACCGACTTCCTGGGAAATGGCGAGCAACTGATCACCGCCATTCGCAAACGGTTCCCGAATCCGCCACCGATCGTTTACAAGAAAATGGTCGGAGGTTCGACGCCCTGGCATTTGACCCGGGGCTGGGCGCGTCACCTCGTGGCTGCCGATCAGCCTGATGTGGTGCTGGTCTATAATTTCGGTTCGACCTCGGGCCTGGAAAAGCTGCTGATCGAACTGCGCAGCCGGACAACTGCCGACATTCTCGTCGGTACCTTGCACTGGTGTCGAGGGCATCAACCGGTCTGGCCAGATCCCGAAGCCGCGACCCGGCATCTCGACCCACCCGCTGTGCGTGAGCTATGCGCGCGATACCAGGTGGAACTGGTCGAAAGTCGCCGCGAGATCACTCGCTACATGCGTGATAACAGCCTGGAAATTTCCGACCTGCTGGTCGATTCGGTTCATCAAAGTCCTTACGCCGCACACATCATCAACGCCAATATCGCGCGACACTTTTATCGCTCGAATGCTGCAGTGGACCATCTCCCGCTTCGAGAAACACGCATCGCTGCGAACGCGGAACAAGTAGCCAGAACAGGCAAATGGAATTCCGCTGAGAGAGGGGCAGCCATTCAGACGACAGGGCCAGCCAGCCTCGAAGTCGAGTTCACCGGCACAGGAGTGGACTTGATCGGCTGGAGGAAACCTGGCGCTGGCGTGGCGCGGGTCTGGCTCGACGGCAAACCGGCCGACATGGCCAAGGCTTTCTGCGCCACGTATATCCAGCCGGACGCTGACAACTACATTGATCTCCACTCAACCGATGTCGACTTTCGACGTCACATTTCTGATCGCTGTCCCCATGGCATTTCGCTCGGGCAAAATCTGCGGCCCCAGACCTGGACCATCGACATGACCAGCGACGCGGGAGACTATTTAGTGACTGGTTCGGTGACCGGTACCGACGGAAAAGGTAACGCCTTCCGACCGTTCACCAGCACCAGCGGACAGATCATTATCGATCCTGAACTGTGGCGCCTGGCAAAGACGAATCGCAGCGGTGACAAGTTTACTTTTGAAGTGATCCGTAACGTGCTGCCGCAAGTCGACTTTGCCGGTCGGGAACAAAAAGTCCGCTTTCGTCTCGTGCACGATCTTCCCCATGGCAAGCACACGCTGAAGCTCGAAGTCAAGCCAGGCAACGAGGTCAGCATCGAAGCCTTTGATGTGTTCAGGCCGCTACTGAAAACGCCATAAGAGGCCTTGTACGTTTGGGGAAGAGCAGGGTGTCGAATCAGTGATAGGTGAGTTTCCCAGAAATAGTAGGCGCGGGGATTATCGGTACTCTAATCACACTTCTGGTTTCTCTTTTGATATGAAACTATTGAATTAATAATGAGGGGCGAGAGAAGGGAGTAACATAATCCTGTCCTCTTTACCACTCGGCACAGAAACAACCAAATGCCAAAAGACACCAAAATGATCTACCTCCCAAAGACCATGAGCATGAAAAGTTATTATTTGACTTCTTCAAGCATCAGACAACGCTTTGCACAGCTACGATTGTCGTCTTCCTGGCGATCGCAGGTAATATATTTCCTCAACCGATGTCGAACTTGCTCAAAACATTGATTGGCACAGGGAGCATCGCCATTCTCTGCTCATTGGGAACAGCGTTTCTCGCAATAGTAGAGATCAACATGTCCTACAAGGATGCTGAGGAGTCGAAGCACTGGAAAGGCAATATGGTGGTTTCTGCTATCCTATTTCTGATAGGGCTTTTTTCTTTCCTGTCCACTCTGTTATTGGGCAAATAAGGCTGACTGCATACAAGAGAATGTCAGGCTTAGCAAGAATGCTCAGTTCTGCTCCGCCATCCTCCTGCTCACCTCTTTCGCACTGGGGCGTTTGCCGGGCTCCATCGCAAACAGGTCAAGCAGATCGCTGCGGAACTCCTGGGGAATCTGCGCGGTCAGAGATTCGACGAAATCAGTTTTCCATAAAGCAGAGATGATTTCCAGAGCCGTCATGTCTCGCATTACAGATTCACCACACAGCATCTCTACGAAAATTAATCCCAGGGAGAATATATCGCTGGCTGCACTCAATTGCGCTCCACGGGCCTGTTCGGGAGACATATAAGCCGGCGTGCCAGAGATCCCGTTGGTGTCGTCAGACGAGATCGTGGCAGGGGCGATTGGATTGGAATCAAGCACAATGGTCTCATCTAAATCCAGCTCTGATTCTTCCGATTCAGTAGCGACATCTGTTTTCGTCGTTACCGGGAATTGTGGTGCGTTATCTGAACTGGTTCTGGTGACGTCACCGATCTGGCGATAAGAACGAGCGAGCCCAAAGTCGACTATCACCGGTTCGTCTCCGCCGCGCAGCAGAATATTCGCAGGCTTCAGGTCTCCGTGAACGATTCCCTTTTCGTGAGCGGCAGCCAGTCCCAGGGCAATATGAGAAGCGATCCTGCGGAATTGACGGTGATCGAATCCGTTGCCAATCATATCTGCGAGTGAGCAACCATCAATATACTCCATGACAATCGTCGGTAAGGTGTCAATTAAATCCGCAGAATAAATCGTGCAGACATTCGGATGATTGATACCGGCCGCCGACCGTGCCTCCCGCAGGACTTGTTTTTCGGTTTGATCATCTTGTTTCGAGATCACTTTGAGCGCGACTTTGCGCTCGAGACGCAAGTCGTCTGCTTCGAAAACCTGCCCGAAAGCCCCGAGACCCAACTCGCGTACGATACGGTAATGGCCGAGCACCCGGCCCGACTTCAAAAGCGACGCGGTATCCAGCACTCCATCGGCTCGCTTCCAGTTGGCCGGACAGAGTCCTCCCGCCTGTAAAGCGTCTAAAATACGCAGGACGTCTTGAACATTCCGCCCCACGCTCAAGTCATAACTGGCGGCGAAGCGCAGGGTCCCTTCCGGGTCAATCAGAAACAATCCGCGATTGGGCAGACCGTCGGCTTCACGCCAGACACCATAATATTTACAAAGCGCGCCCTGGGGATCAGAAGCCAGGGGAAATCGGAGTCCTTCAACACCACCTTCGTTCGCGGGAGTTTGCAGCCACTGAGAGTGTGTCTCGAGGGAGTCAATACTCACCCCCAGCAGTTCACAGTTGAGTTGATCAAACTGCGATTTCTCAGCGCTGAATCCTGTGAGTTCGGTGGGACAGACAAACGAGAAGTCATGTGGATAGAATATCAATGCGAGCCAGCGTCCCTGGTAATCTTCGGATTGGATCTGCTTGGGTTGAAGGTGGGGGGTAACCGCGTGCAAATGAAATGGTCGGACCTTTGAACCAACGGCGCAGCTTTGTACGGAGTTCATTAAATATCCTTTAAACCCTGCTTGATCATTTATCAGAAACGCGATACGAGCACTGTCAGGCCAGTTTAACTGGCAAGTCAGTCATCTGGCCACGATCATCATAATATCTGTATTAGTCCAATACTCCAGAGGTAACATGAGCAACCAGCCTAATGAGGCCTGTGGTTCGATGTTCGCTGCATACAAGCATATAAAACCAGCAAGTCAGGTCCACTACCAAAGTCAATCATTCAGGAACAAAGGCAGTAAAATAAAAGAGCCTTAAGCGATGGCAGCTTAAGGCTCTTGAATATGAGGGCGCAGGAACTTTTTCCCTTGTGTACTATTTCATCGAAAGCTGCTGTCCATCAGCGCTTTGGGTTTTATACATACTCAAGGACATGCGTTAGACGTTCTAAGGTGTCTGCTGATTGTCCAGGCGCGGCACTCAGATTATTACTATCACAGACTGATCAAGAAGTTTGTGGTTTTAGAACTACCTCTAGGGACTGATCGAGAGAATCATAACTGATCTGGAATTGGTCTCCGGGATGGTCCCGCTGACTTGTCGCACAGGTCGACTGGCCGGCGGAGGCAGCATTGAAGAGTTCATGGGCTTTAATATTGGTGCTTTCGGTTTCGATAAAGGTAAGGGGGCTGAAGGTGCCGAGACCGGAGTCGCTATTCCTGATGCCGGTACCGACGCCGGAGCTGCACCGGTAGTGGTATCATCACACTTTTTACACTCGTTACAGTGAGCCAGTTTGATAGTCAGGCTTTTGTTGACAGAGTAGAGCGGTAGCGGGTCCCGTTTGCCATTAAGAAAGACCTGGATATTGCCGCTGAGCTGAATCGCTTTAATGTCATTATTGACATGATTGCTTTTGAAAATTGCGTCTTTGATTTTTTTCGAGAGCGTTTTTGAATCAATCTCAGCCCCGAAAATCATTTTCTTATTCAGATTGTCGACCAAACGAAGGATCTGAGCGTCAATGTAAATTGATATGGGAAAACCAGATGTCTGCTTTAAGAGATTTGTGTATTTTTTCCCATCCGTAGAAATCTTCAGATTGGCCATGAGCCTGATTTTCTTCGCTTCCAGGGGCAGAACTTCCGTCTCAATTTTGATTTGTGCGTCATCTCCGAGTTGCAGATTGACATAACGGGGTGAATTGTCAAGATCGAGACATCCTTCAATTTCGGTGGTGAGCCATTCGAATTGTAAAGGCGGATTTTGCTTTGCCGCTTTGACCTCTTTGACATCTTTTTCGACTATGGCAAGCCTGGCGTTGATACTGGCCTGAGCAGCAGTTGCCTGAGGTTCTACTGCTGGAATCTCCAGATGGCTTGTTACACCATGCGGTGTCGCGATATGCACGTCAACATATCTCTGGCCATTCGGGGTTTTAGATTCTTCAACAACAACGTGCGACGGAACGGTGACTTGCAATACATTGCGGCTGACTAATATTCTGTCACCCGAGATATCAACGCCACCAGCGATGATGCGTGTTTTATTTCCCAGGGAAGTGAAATTCTTTCCGACCAGAAACAGGGTTGTAGGAGGGTTGTCGATCTTCAGTTGTGATCGGCTTTCCAGAGTCGTTCTGGTTACTGGCGCATTTGACGTTGCTTCATGGATCTGATGATCCTTCACTTCATAGTTGGGGCCGCCGATGGCAATTCCAGGGCCGCCATACCAGTCGATCAGTTCCGGTCCGAGATCGGTGACGCCATTATTGAAAATTTCAAATCCGCTCAAATTATTTTCATAGGGGATTTGAACATACGCCGTCTGCAGGGGCAATTGCCGTTCAATCTGATCGACGGCCCGCAGCAGACGATGTGTTTCTCCATCACGATAAAGATGTTCGTCTTTTTTACAGAGACTGGCCAGTTCACGCAGTTTCGTGACATCTTTACTCAGTTCGACGGCATCGGAGAGATCGAGTTGTCGTTTCAAATACTTGCCAGTGAAACTGGTGCTCAATTTAAACCAGTTGGTCTGTACATCAACCGTGATATAGGGGATGAAGGATGGCATCACTATCAAAGCCGAACATTCACGCATTGCCGGCTCCAGCATTTGGTGTTTCAGTCGTTTCTCCCGAGACTGCCCTCCAATCAGCGTTTGCCCAAACGCCGTGATGCTTCCCGGAACAGGTAGACTCTGAATGCGGGGATAGAATCTCCAGCCGAACGTATCTTCCCCGTGAGAGAATCCGATGGCGGTGCGGTTCAACTGGATTGTTTCCAGATCGTACTCCAGACGACGCACAAAACGCGTCAAACTCTGTGCTCCGAAGATTCCTTTGGAAGCAGCGATTGCCAGAGCCAGTTGCAGTTCACGACGCTGACTGAATGCATCGGCGATATTTTGATCATCGGTGACAGGATCTAACGCGAATACATGAATGGGCCAGCGACACCGAATGTAATCCTGAAAGGCGACACGGGCTTCGATGCTCGGATTGGGACCATAGAACTTCAGGCCGTCGGGGGGCATCTGACAACAGTTTTTGTTGGCAGAAACGGACTTCATATCATCAATCAGACGTTCGTTTAACATCACCGATTCGACTAAAATATGCCAACCGAGATTTTCTGTTGTACTAAATTTTGCTCCTGGGAAAATCGAGTTCACTCTCCCGTAATACATGCCTCGTAATTGTGACAGTTTTTCAGGAAGTGATTCACCACTGGGAGCTGTCCGATGTTCAATGATGGCGTTTTTGATACTATCTAAGTAGGTTGTATCAAACCAAAGCTCTGCTAATTGGGGTTGGCTGAGCAGGTCATAAGCAGCCTGGATTTCCAGGGTCAGGTATCGACGAACATCTTCCAGATGGATTAAGTCACCGTTCATTTCTAAGTGTTTGTGAGCAGAAATGACTGCTGGTACCAGTGAGGTTCCTGAAACGGCCTCAGAAAGTGAAGGGGGATAAGCTCGTTTCGAATTGACAAAAGGAGCCGAACCAAGGTGTTCGATCACGCCAGCTCGCCCACTATCTAAGCTTTCTAATACTGGCTGACGGAGGGGGTCTAATGCCAACTCGGCTTTATTCAGATCGATCCGGACTTGTTTTGCTGATTCCATATTATTTTCAGCTCTTAACCTTTGATACTCTATGTTCAGTTCGCTGTAGCTTTTAGAATCTTTTGGTTTTTTCGTTAGAGAATCCTTATATTTCTTCCAGTATATTTCAAGTCTTTCAAATTCTGTATCGTTGTTGATGACATTAGTGACTGTGGGAGCGATGCGATTGATGACGCCGTTGATGACGAAATTACGAAATGCTTCTGGTAGCAGTTCTTCGCTGGCATAGGGGTCGACGGTAATTGAGACTTGCGCACCATAACCCTGACGTGTTTCGCGGCCAGGGAGGACGGAAACGGGAATGCGCACCAGATTTAATGCATAACCGGGGGAGTCGGCGATGTCGTCACCTTCATTCAATCTGCGCAAGGCATTCAGATGATCGAGATAGCGTTTTTTCTGATCGAGGAAAACCGTTGGTTCCAGAGAGATACCGAGTTTCTGCTCCGATGAAATTGCACTTGTGAATTCATTCGCAAACTGCGGGCCAAAGCCCGATGAACGGGGAACCAGATTACCGTCTTTAGAATTAATCGTGGCATTATCCGGGACAAGCTGATCTGGAGTGGCCACAAATATTTGTGTGTTCGATTTCACTTCCTCTGAGTTCGGTGAGGTTGCGATAGGGGTTCCCAAAACAGTGGACAGTGATAAGGCACTTGCCAGGAAGGCAGAGTCTCGTGTTGACTGGGCTCCCGATAGTGTTTCCCTGAATTTGGTTAAGTCATCATGTAATTCTTTTTCAAATTCGTCTCGGTGTTGAAGTAAACGGGATTCTCCCCAGACGTCCGGGGATTTGGCAACGATCGTGCCGTACTTGTCGAGACGGTGTTGCACGTGATCGATTTTCTTCGCCAGTTCTTCGACGGTGGTTGTTTTTCCAATCTTATAAAATGACCAGCTTCCGGCGAGAAGCTGTGTTGGCAATATGGAATTTGCCATAAAAGTTGCCAGCAGACAGTAAACGCCGATCTTTCGAAATTTGACCCGACTCATAACTTTTTTGATCCTGTTAAAGAGAAATGCATCAATTTGTATGCCGCTTAATATGGAAACACTTGAACGACGAAGTGATTCGATCAGGCTCAGCCCAATCGTATGACACTTACCAGTGTTAATTAGCTGTCTCGAAAGCAATCAGATCATGTGACGGGAAGGCGCATCATCATTAGCATTGGTATTACTGCTACAATGCTAATAATCGGTAAAGTGAATGGACCTGTTCACATCAATACGTATTGTGTAGTAGTATTCACAAGGCCATTTGAATCTGGTGTGGAAGGATGATGTATTTTGACTAAATGTGGTTAAATGTCCCATGTTGACAGAAGGTGCAGCGGGTTTCGGTCTCAGAAACCTGATTCGATGTCTGCCATTCGGATCTTTTGACCACTGTCCCGACCGCTTCTGAAATAAGTATGAGCCATCAAAACAGCTTTTTTCAGAAACGAAGTCTTTCCTCATTTCCAGTGAATTTCATTGCACAGAAGGAAAAGGTGTCAGCGACGAATGGCACTGCCGGTGTTTTTTTGCTTTGAGTATGCGCAACGGT